>Ga0326728_10001558_pt1 | contig 80664 bp, 59 predicted proteins | sample MB3enrmetagenome_FD_207602 | JGI IMG/M metagenome (GOLD analysis project Ga0326728, IMG submission 207602) | Lab enriched peat soil microbial communities from McLean, Ithaca, NY, United States - MB31MN | ecosystem: Environmental > Terrestrial > Soil > Wetlands > Peat | place: USA: New York...
GCATGGCGAATTCCCTGCTTCCCCCGGAAGAGCGCCACCTGACCCCCGACCAGGTGGAGGCGCTGGACAAACGGCGCGAGCTGGGCCACACTTTGCTGGTGATTGCCGGCATGTTTGTGGCCATCGCGATGATTCTGCTGCTGTGGGTGGGCCAGGATATGACCTGGTCTCCTGGCTGGGCGCATCCCATGGCCTATTACTTCGCCGTTGCGCTGGTGATCATAGCAGTCTGCGGCGGCGTTGGTTTGTATCTCCGCCGGGGCACGCCGCGGATCGACTGAGTCTGAAGCGGGCTGCACCCGAGGCTTGAAGTTTTTTTACCGGGTTTGCGTTTGAGAGCCGGCGATGCGGAACCAGCCGCCTGCGTGATTCGTCCAATATAATGCAAGTAGGCGCAATTTTGTAACGGCCTGCCAAATAACTGATCTCCTCACGCTCGATGGTGCGCGCTGACCATCAAGATGTTCTTATCGAGAATGAGGATGTTTTCTCTCCCCCGAGAAAAGTAGCCTATGAATGCGGGCACGGTGAATTTTTCCGTGCCTGAAGACCTCTGTGTGTAAGAATTGCAGGAACACCCCCAAAATTGAGCCTAAGAATGACAAAAAAGACGGCAACCCGCATCCCGCTCGACGACCTTCTTGTATTCCACCAGGTAGCGCGCTCGCTCACCTCTAGCTTTGACCTGGACAAGATTCTGCGCACCATCATGGAGCACATGGAGCGGTTTGTGGAGGCGGAACTGTGGACGCTGCTGATACTGGATGAAGCGCGCCAGGAACTCTACTATGCGATTGCCGCTGGCCGGGAAGAGGCGTCTCTGCGCGGCTTGCGCGTGAAGGTGGGCGAGGGCGTGGCCGGCTGGGTGGTGGAGCACGGCGAGACGCTGCTGGTTCCCGAGGCCGAGAACGATCCGCGGGTCAAGAAGGAGCATGCCGCCAAACACAGTATGGTCCGCTCGGTGATCGCTCTTCCCTTGCGCGGACGAAAGGGAACGCAAGGCGTCATCGAGATCTTCAACCCGCGCGCCGAGCAACTGACCGACTACACCATTGCCTTTCTGCACATTCTGGCCGATCACGCGGCCATCGCCATCGAGAACGCGAACGACGTGGCCCGCATCCAGCAGTTGACCATCACCGACGATTGCACCAAGTTATACAATGTTCGCTATCTTTACGAGGTGCTGGGCCGGGAGCTGGAGCGCTGCGGACGGCTGAAGATGCCGGTGAGCGTGGCGTTTCTCGATCTGGACCATTTCAAGCTGGTGAACGACGAGCACGGCCACCTGGTGGGCAGCGAGTTGCTGTCCCGCGTAGGCGAGCGGCTTCAGGAGTTGAGCGGCAAGCACGATTGGTGTTTTCGCTACGGCGGCGACGAGTTTGCCGTCCTGATGCCGGAGATCGGCGCGGAGGCAGCGCTGAAGCAGGCCACCGCGCTGCTGAACGCGCTGGCGGGGACCGAATTCAAGATGAAGAACGGCTTGAATCTGCGCATCAACGCCAGCGTGGGCGTGGCCACCGCGCCCGACGACGGCACGAGCGTTCATGCCGTGATTGGCGTGGCCGATACGCGGATGTACTGGGTGAAGGCCAATGGGCGGGGAGCGATAAAGGGCGCCTGAATCCTCGCAATTCTACTTTTTGCTTTCGTATTTCTCTGACGGCCTTTCCGTGATCTGCTCCTCGGAGAGACGTTCAAGCTGGTTGCGCCAGTTGAGCGACTCGACGAAGCTGCGCGATTCGCGCCAGCCGGGCTCGACAATTACGTGCAGTTCCAGATAGACGCGCGTGCCAAGCAGCGACTCGATCTGGCGGCGGGCGCACGTGCCGATCTCTTTGAGCTTGGAGCCGCCTTTGCCGATCAGAATGGCTTTCTGGCCTTCGCGTTCGCAGTAAATTGCCGCGGCGATGCGGGTGAGCGGGAACCTGGCCAGTTCGTGCATTCTTTTGGTTTGGTGTTGTGGGTCTACACACGGCTCCTCGAAGCGCTCGATGACCACGGCAGACGCGTAAGGAACCTCTTCGCCGGTCTCGGCCAGAATGCGCTCGCGAATCAGCTCGGCGACCATGAAGCGCTGCGGCTGGTCGGTGTACTGGTCCTTTGGGTAGTAGCGCTCGCCGGTGGGCAGGACCTCGACAATTTTGCGGAGGAGCAGATCGAGACCGTCGCGCTTGCGGGCGCTCACCGGGATGACCTGTGCGAATCCGTAGTGGCGGGTGAGTGAATCGATCAGTGGCAGCAGATGGTCCTTGGGGACGAGATCGATCTTGGTGAGGACGAGGAAGACCGGGCAGTCGAGCTTGCGGATGAGGCCGAAAAGGAATTCGTCCTCGCTGGACCAGGCGCCGTGGGTGCTCTTACGTATGGGCGCAGCAGTTTCTGGATTCGAGGCTGATTCGAGTTGGATGCGGCGCGTTGCGTCCATTAGGACCAGGACAAGGTCGCGAGTTTCGAGAGCTTCGTAGACCTCCTGCAACATGCGGCGGTCGAGATGCGAGCCGGGCTGGTGGACTCCGGGAGTATCGACAAAGACGATCTGCGCGGCCGGATGCTGGCCTTTGCGCGCAGGAACCTCGACCACCCCGGCGACGCGGTTGCGTGTGGTCTGAGGCTTGGGGGAAACGATGGCGACTTTTTCGCCGGTGAGGGCGTTGAGCAGTGTGCTTTTGCCGACGTTGGGCCGGCCAAGAATGGCGACGAATCCGGATTTCAAAGGGGATCGCTCCTGAGTTCTATTATCGCGGATGCGCTGATTAAACGTTGGTACAATCTGGAAATGATTCCCGAAGGCACAACCGAACGGCTGCTGCTTCGTCCTCTGGAGATCGCCGATGCGGAGCAGATTCAGCAGCTCTTTCCGCACTGGGAGATTGTGCGCTATTTGCCAAATCAAGTGCCTTGGCCCTATCCGCCCGACGGCGCGCTGCACTTTTGCCGGGAGATTGCGCTGCCTAAGATAGAGCGGGGCGAGCAATGGCACTGGACGCTTCGCCTGCGCAGCGCAACAGAGCAACTGATCGGGCACCTCAACCTGATGAAAGGCGAGAAGGACAATCGCGGATTCTGGCTGGGCGCTCCATGGCAGGGTCAAGGGCTGATGAGCGAGGCTTGCGCGTGGTCCAACGACTTCTGGTTCGATACGCTTGGTTTCCCGGTTCTGCGAGTGACAAAGGCCGCCGCCAACACTGCCTCGCGGCGCATCTCCGAGAAGCAGGGAATGCACCTGGTGGGCTCGACGGAGAAGGATTATGTTTCCGGCCGCTTGCCGACGGAGATTTGGGAGATTACTGCTGAAGAGTGGCGGGCGTGGAAGACGCGCAAGGATGAGAATGGAGCATGAGGAGATATTGTGATGGAAGATCGATTTGGTTTGCGTGACCTGGTGCTGCTTGCGGCGGTATGTTTTGTTGCGTTGACGCAGGTTTTATGTGCCGCACAATCGGGCCCCGGCGCGACACCTGCCGCTGATGCGGCGCCAAAGCTGGAGTTAGCCTTTGAAGAAGTGGTTACGCTGGATAAGGTTGTCGTGGTCGGCGATACGGCCTTTGGCCACCGCCAATACATTCCCATCACCGGAGGCAGCGTCACCGGCCCCAGGCTGAAGGGCAAGGTACTGCCCGGCGGATGGGACTGGCAGCTTCAGTTAAGCAACGGCTGCTCGTCGATCTCGGCCGAGTACAAGCTGCAGGCCGAGGACGGCACGATTATCTACGTCTCCAACAAAGGGCTGCTCTGCGGCGGAGGAAAGGCCTTTACGCGGCCGGTCTTTGAAGCGCCGAAGGGAAGCTATGAGTGGCTGACCGAGGGGACGTTTGTGGGCGTGCTCAGCGTTGTGGGCGACGCCGATCATCCGGCGGTGCGTATCACCTTCTATCAGGCGAAGTAGCGTCTGTCATGGCTTTTTAGATCTGGCTTATCCTGTGCGCTCGATGAGGCCCTGCGCGAGGTTAAGCTTGGCGCGAAGCCGGCGTTCGCGGCGGGCCATTTGGCCGGCATCGGATTCGTGATCGTGGCCGGCGAGATGAAGGAGTCCGTGGAGAATGAGGATTTTCAATTCGCAGGTTAGCGCGTGGCCATGATTGATGGCTTGACGGAGCGCGGTGGGAACGGAGATGGCCAAGTCGCCGGCGATTTTTTCGGCTCCGATTCCTTCGGCGGGGAAGGAAAGTACGTCGGTGGCTTTGTCCTTGTGGCGAAATTGACGATTGAGCTTGCGAATCGCCGCATCGGTGGTGAGCAGGACGGTGACTTCTCCTTTGAGGCGGACGGCATCCTGTGCCTGGGCCAAAAAACGGTTTAACGTCTGCCGGGATGGAATCCGCTGCGGCCATGGAACAGCGGATTGCCGCAGCCGAACGCCAAGAGGCGCCACCAGGCTTTTATGCGGCGCGGGGCCGGCTTTCAGGTCTGGATCGAAAATGATCATGGTAAGTACGATTCCGGTTGCTCTCATTCTACGCGGGCTCGACTTATCCCTCCCTCATTCACCCCAACGACGAAGACCTGTCGTTACCACCCCAGGATGCAAAGACCGCTTCCTGGGGGTCCCTGTCGTTGGGGACCCCGAAGCCGCTAAACAAAAACGCATCTCGGGTACCCCCACCCATACTTTGGGCGCAAAATCCTTGTTTTCTTAGGTTTACAGACGGGGTTGCGCTGTAAAATCGTCAAAACAAAGGAGTTCCCTGCAAAATCTTCCAGGATAAGGAGTTACGGGAGGTTTTGGGCCGCTAACGGCTGTTTTCGCGTAATCTCCCCGGTCCCCAAAGGCGAGGGACCGGGGGTACCCAGTTTCCGGGACGATTGGAGGAAAGCTTCTAAGGACTATTGTGCACAAAGCGAGGAAATAATCTGCAAAGGACTGGCCGTCCAGGCAGACGGCGCTTGCGCGCCAGAAGGTCTGTACATGAGCTTAAAAAGAACGGTGCGGGGACTGGCCGTCCGGGCGGACGGCGCTTGCGCGCCATGGGGTGCGAGGTAACCCGGCTTGACATATGTATATATTGATGTCATTATCTGTATATACAAATGGAGAAGCTATGGCAGCGACACTTACATCGATCCGGCTCGACACAAAACTGGCGGATGAAGCAGCGCGCGCTCTCGGCGTCAATTCGCGCACCGAGGCCGTGCATATCGCTCTGCGCGAGATTGTGGGCAATCAGCGCTTCAAGGACGTGATGAAGAAATACCAAGGCAAGCTCAAGTTCGCGGGATGCGATGAGTGAGTTTGTCATTTTCGACACCTCTGTCCTGATCGACTATCAGCGCTCGGGCCGCCACTCTCAGCGTTTGGACACGCATCCAGGCATAATCCGAAACTCCTCTGTAGTGCTGGCCGAGCTTTGGCGCGGCGCAACTAAGGTTGCGGAACGGAAGTTTCTCAGCGCACTGGAAGAGAGCCGCCCGGTTCTCACGCCGACGGAGAAGAATTGGCTGGAATCAGGAATGATCTTGGCCAAGATCGCGGCGGATCGAGGTTATGAGCCGCGCAAGCTGCGCGAGCTTCACTTTGATGTGCTGATCGCTCTGACCGCACGAAGCCACGGAGCCAAACTCATCACTTCGAATCGCGCCGACTTTGAAATGATTCGCGAATACCGGGAATTCGAGTTGGAAGTCTGGTAATTTGTGGTCTCCCAAGCCTGGAAATGCGAGGGTCCTCCACCTCACGGACATAGAGCACACTTCTTTGTGACTCATGGGAACTGCACTATTTTCGGTGCAATTCCCGCGCCTGGGTTTCGCTTTTTTTTGACCCTGCGAAATGGTTATGTTGTTGATTTAATGCATGTTGCCTGATTTGGTTTTCGGCTAAAAAGGCGAAAATGGGATATACTTTTGTTGCATTTTGCGCCTACGACGGAGCTAACTCATTGTTTATGAGCTGGTTGCGGAAGCGATGGAGACGAAAAGATGCTGTTTTTGGCTGTCAGCAGACCGTGTCAGTTGTCAAGGATCGGAGCAGTGTTGCCTTTTGATAGCTTCTATTGTGCGCCGGGAGGGGGAAATAATCTGCAAGGGCTTGCCGCCCTGGCGGACGGCGCTAGCGCGGCACCTGCGGTGCGGCAGACGCTCGCTATTCGCTCGCATGAAATATGTGGTATCCCCGGTCCCCAAAGGCGAGGAACCGGGGGCACACGGCGAAGTTTTTAGCGGAAGACGGACGGTTGGAGTTCGTGGTTTCCCATGTCTCAAATTCATGACTTAGGACGCTCGAATTGATGGCTGAGGACAAGGCAGTTCTCTCCATCGGCTTTCAGAAAAGCTTGAATTCGCGGAAACGCATCCCGAAGCAGGAAACCTGCAAGAACGGTCGTGCAATTGCCAATACGCAGCCATATCACTTTCGGCGGGCTTCCACGCAAAACGCTCAGTTCTGAAAAATCGGAATCCTTGGTAACAATGGCATAGCCGTGCTCTCCGGCATAATCCCAAACCTTTTCGTCGGGCGTATTGACCAAATTACATTCTTCAACGTGTGCGGAACCAGGGTAGAGATCTTCAATCGACAATTAAGCGCGGAGAGAGATTTTCATCCAGTAGAAGTTTCAAGCGGAGAGAATCTCGAATTTGCGTTCGCGGTCGGCGGCATAGGCCAGACAGGCGCGAATGTCGGATTCGCGCAGAAGAGGAAAGTCGGCGAGAATCTCAGCCTCGGTCATGCCGGAGGCCAGATACTCGAGCACATCGTAGACGGTGATGCGCAGGCCGCGAATGCAGGGCTTACCGCTCCGCTTGCCTGGTTCAATCGTGATTATGCCCGTGTAGTCCATGCATTTTCAGGATAGGACAACCGCCGCCCCTATGCAAGCACCTGCTGTGCGGGGACTGGCCGTCCAGGCAGCGGCGCTTCGCGCATGGGGTTCGTGGTAACCCCGGTCCCCAAAGGCGAGGGACCGGGGGCACCCTGCGCTTGAGCGTTGAACAGACCTACTATAACCAAAAAACTTGTCATTTTGCCGGAATGGGGATGGTTTTAAGAATTGAATTCTTTATTTTCATGTCCTTGTTCAGTTGTTTGCCTTTATCCTTTAACGGCGAACTCCTCAATCCCTTCCCCGCGGGCACCATGACCCACATTGTCTTATTCTCGATTTCGGCTTGGTATGAATCACCATCAATCAAGCGTACACATGAAGCCCTCAAATGAATTTCACTTCCGGGGCATTGAATCACATAGCGAATCCCATCCCCTTCAACGATCTGAGTAGTAATGGTCCATGTGTCAATATCCGTCTCGGTGAAAGTGGTACGCGCCTGATAACTCGTTATAGAAGTATTTTGGGTATAGGGTTCACTGTAGGTTTTGACTGAACCGGTTATGACGCGAACCGTAAGCGTATTCTTCTGGTCGTCTTTTGCGGGACACGCAATAGCCACGATGAACAACAGAGTAAGTAGAGCGAATTTCCTCATAGATTAATCCTCAAGGCACATATAATACTACGAATTCCTTTCCGTTAAAATCCATCGGAGAGGATCATTTTTCACTGCGGTTTGGCGGGATGCGATTGCTGCGGATGATTTTCGCGCGGCTCGACGCCGACCTCGATTGCTTCGCCGAGGGCTAGCGGCAGCTCCTGCTGCTGCGGCTTGGCGGACTCGTAAGCGCGGACGATGCGCTGGACGAGGGCGTGGCGGACGACGTCGCACTCCTCGAAGCAGCAGAAGTGAATGCCTTCGACGCCGTCGAGGATGTTGATGGCGTCGAGCAGGCCGGACTTGCGCGGGTTGGGCAGATCGATTTGAGTTATATCGCCGGTGATGACCGACTTGGAGTTGGCGCCCATGCGGGTGAGGAACATCTTCATCTGCTCGATGGTGGTGTTCTGGGCCTCGTCCATGATGATGAAGGCGTCGTTGAGGGTGCGGCCGCGCATGAAGGCCAGGGGGGCGACCTCGATGACGTCGCGCTCGAAGAGCTTGTCGACCTTTTCGGGATCGAGGAGGTCGTAGAGGGCGTCGTAGAGCGGGCGCAGGTAGGGGTCGACTTTTTCCTGGAGGGTTCCGGGAAGGAAGCCGAGGCGCTCGCCGGCCTCGACCGCGGGACGGACGAGGACGATGCGGCTGACTTTTTTGGCGTTGAGGGCGGAGACGGCCATGGCCACGGCGAGATAGGTTTTGCCGGTGCCGGCGGGACCTACGCCGAAGACCATGTCGTTCTGCTCGATGGCCTCGACGTACTTGCGCTGATTGACGGAGCGGGGCTGGACCTGGCGCTTGACGCCGACGGAGCGCTGCTTGCCGGAGTCGGAGAGCGAACGCAGGGTGACGGAGGGGTCGGCGACGACCAGGCGCAGGAGGGCGTTCAGTTCGCCGTTGTGGGGATTGACGCCCTGGCGGCGCAGGGCCTCGAAGTCGGAGAAGATCTGGCGGACGCGCTCGACGGCGGCTTCGGAGCCGGAGACGTGGACGGCGTCGGAGCGCAGATCGATGCGGACGCCGAGCGAGTCTTCGATGAGGTGGAGGTTTTCATCGCGAGTCCCGAAAAGGGGCTCGAGGTTGGGCGTGATCTCCAGGGCGATTTTCAAAGGGATCGATGGCCTCCAAAAGGACGTGCGGTTGAGGTGAGTGAAAAGCCGGAAAAGCAACCCGCAGGGGCTAAAGCCCGCATTAATATTGCATGGTTTATGTACGGGCTAAAGCCCGTACCCTTCAACGGGCAAGCAGTAGCATGAAGGGAAAAAGGCTGAATATGGCGCAGCAAGGAGCGGAAGCTCTGTGCTTTGGGTGGAAACGGCGGGATGGAGTAGGCTACCAAATCCGGTATCAGTATTCGGTATCTGGGGAAGAGAGTAGCGCTGATGGGGCCGGGAGTCAATGCGGGAAGCAAGATTTTTTAGTGAAAAGTGTGCATGGGTGGTTACGGGCGGTGGACGTAACGGCTGCCTAATCCGTCCGATGTCTGAGGGGATCATTTGGCTTTCTTTCCGGAATGGAGGCCGCGCAGGTCTCGGCAAAGGATTCGTCCGGGGATGTAGCCGGCCAGCCGACCATGACCAAAAACACGTCGAGGACGAAGAGCGCGATGGCGATGTCGTTGAAGAGGGTAGCCTGGGGAAGGCTGGGCCAGAGTTGATTGGCGGCCCAGAAGAGAAAGGCAATCGCCAATAGGACGGCCTTGACGACTTCCAAGCGCGCGGGCCGGTGCGCGGACTGGTAGACGAGATAGGACACTGCGATCATGGCCAGCGGAAATGCGGCAAGAACGTTATGCGCTCTGGCAGGGAAGATCCCAGGATAAGCGTCCCAGGCAAACAAAACCCCAACGCTTGCCAGCGTTACTATACCGAGAATCACAGGAAGAGCGCGATGCGCCCGGTCGAGACGAGTATACATAAGCCATTCTAACCAACACGACAAAAAGAAACCATAAAGAGGAGCGGGAGACCCAGGATTGCCCTGCCGCGCTGACGCATTGCCCGGCGGCCCGATTTCCCGTAGACTCATGCACCTTTAACGCATACCATGGAATGCTCTTATCCATGGCACCAGATTGGGCAGCAGGTCGCCGGCGGCATGCACAATCACCAGCACAGCAAAGTTTTTGGTGCGCATCCACAAAACACCGAGGAAGAGCCCGGTAAGCGAAGTCATGACGATGGAATATCCGACAGCCATCAGAAGCGAAGGATGCGCGCCTAGAGCTTCCTGCGTTGCTGCCGTGCGCAGATAGAAACCCGGGGCATGGACCAAGCCGAAGAGCAGGGCTGCCACAACCAAACCACCCCACGGCGACCGCAGTACCGCCGAAAGCCGTTCTTGCAGTAAGACGCGAAAGAAAAACTCCTCGACAACTCCAACTTCGACAATCAACCACGCGAAGCATAGCGGCGTAGCGGCCACCAGACTCCATACCGGCATCCGCGATTCCCAAATGTCATGCAGGCCGCGTCCCAGCAGCGATTGCATGAGGAGAACCGCCGCCGACATCCATAACGCAGGGCGGAGCGCACGCCAACCAAGCGAAATAGGAATGAGTTCAGCGATCTTGTAGCGACCCACGGCAATGAGGATCGCCGCGGGAACGACGACAAACACCACGAGCTTCACGCCGAGGACCGCAACCGAGCGCCACGGCTCCATGCTGATATGCACGATCCGGCTGAACCCCGATACCAGCAGCCATGCGACCACCACCAGATATGCCAACAAAAAGGCAGCCTCGTTTCTGGGGCGGCAAACGACATACGGCAGCGCCGGCACACGATACGTGGAAAGCATGGCGAGCGCCGGAAAAAGTGCTCCAAGAATCACCAGCGCGGCCAACGTCTCACTCAACTCGAACCTCTCGAAGGTTCGCAACAAAACCAGCATGGCTGCCCACAGTACAAAGTAAGCGCCCAGGTACGATCCAGCACGGATAGAAGAAGCGGAAATCTTCATCCTTTCTTCTACGCATCCATCTGTGCGGCGGTTCCGGCGGAACCTGAATCACCCTGCCGTGGACCCTGCTAGGACGCAAGTCCGCATTGACCGGCGGCTGCAATTCCAGTAGACTAAGAAATTGCGAGGGATGCGGAGAGATTTGCATTCTACAACCGCTAAATTGAGTCTTATTTCAGGCCCCTGAAAACAGGGCTCATAACTCCGCTCCTGAGAACGGGGCTCCAAGACAAAGGAAGAAGAATGGCAAATCATGTATCGTCGCTGAAGCGCGCCCGTCAGACCGAAACCCGCACCGAAGTGAACCGCGCCAGCCGCAGCAGGGTGCGCACCAGCCTGCGCAGCTTGCGCGAGGCGCTGGTGAAGGGCGATGTGAAGGCCGCGCAGACGCAGTATCGCGAGACCGTCTCCACGCTGGACAAAAGCGTGCGGAAGGGCGTTTTGCACGACAACACCGTTTCCCGCTACAAGAGCCGCCTGAACACGCGGCTGAAGGCCCTGGTTACCGCCAAGGCGTAAGGCGGCGTGGGGCTTTGAGATTGAAGGGCAGCCGGAGCGATCCGGCTGCTTTTTTATTTTGGGCTCAGATTTATTTGCCTTTCCAGACAGGGGGACGCTTTTCCAGGAATGCCTGAACGCCTTCGTTCTTGTCGGCGGAGTCGCAGAGAGCGCTGAAGCGGACCGACTCGCGGAGCAGGGCGAGATCGAGGGGCAGGTCAAAGCCCTCATCGACGACACGCATGGTTTCAGCCACGGCGAGAGGGGCGTTGGCGGCAATCTCACGCGCCAGGGCTTCGGCGCGCGGCATCAGATCGGCGGCGGGCAGGACTTCATCGACCAGGCCGATGCGCAGGGCCTCGCGGGCGTCGATGATGACGCCGGTAAGGAGCAGCTTGTGGCCCTCGCTGCGGCCCACGAGGCGGGGAAGGCGCTGGGTGCCACCGTAGCCGGGTATGAGGCCCAGTTTGACCTCCGGCTGGCCGAAGCGCGCATCGTCAGCGGCCAAACGGAGGGTGCAGGCCATGGCCAGCTCGCAGCCGCCGCCCAGGGCAAATCCCTGGATGCAGGCGATGACCGGCTTACCCATGGTTTCAATGCGGCGGAAGACGCCTTGTCCGCGGAGGGAATGGGCGCGGCCCTCTTCGGGGGTAAGCGCGGCCAGCTCACGGATGTCAGCGCCGGCTACAAAGGCGCGATCACCCGAGCCGGCAATGAGAATAACGCGAATATCGTGGTCGGCGGCCAGTTCCTCGATGGCTTCTGAAAGCTCGTTGAAGGTTTCGGCGTTGAGGGCGTTGAGGACTTTGGGGCGGTCGATGGTGATGACCGCGAGCGGCGGGCGTTTATCAAGGCGAAGATTTGTAAACTCCATGCGAAGGAAAGGGTAACAGAAAACGGCGCTGACGGCATGTGGGCTTCGTTCTATTTCGGGACGCAGAGGCGAATTTCCCTTTGGCGGCTACAGAACTAGCCATGGGCACAGGGCGCAGGTCATCTGAGGCCTTGATGGCTGTATTCTTTCTGGTGTTGGGAGCAGCGGGGTATGCGCTTTGCAGACACAAAACGGACGTGTGGCATTGACCTCAATGCCGATCCGATCTACGTACCGGAGGGCTATGAGGTCATAGAGCATATCCAGGGAGGACTCCTGAACTGGAATTACCAAAGACCCAAGATCGAACTTTATCTCACACCGAGTCAGCGCAAGGGAGTCGTTCAAGGCGAGAAGGTGCTTGAAGAGTTGGAAGAGTTTGATGGGATTCCGGTGAATGCGAATGCCCTGGATTTTTTCATCAACAGCCTTCCCTATAAGCCGTGGATCATCCCCGAAGACTGGAAGAGGATCGAGCTTCACAAGACGAAATATATTCTTTTCTGGGGAACTCGCTACCGGTTTGAGGGAGGAATCTGCGTGCGCACGTTGTGCTGGAGCGCGGATGCCAGGGTGCAGGAATGGAAAGCGGGATATTGCTGGGTAGACAATTTATTGAATTCGCAGTATTCCGCGGCGATGATACGTAAATCGGAGATCAAGACCGAGACCTAGTACCAGCATATTGGCGCAGCGCCTCCGCTTCGACAAACTCAGGGTATGCCGCGAAGTGCCCGTCGTTTGCGCAACGGGAATGGGCGGTAGTACCTTAAAGCGCATGATGCTTTTTTTGATCCCGATTCGATTTCGGCGCGCGCGTTTGGTCTGCCAAGGGAAAAGCTACTGGTTCCTTCCGTTCATCGCCATGAGCCTGTGCGCGGCCCTGCCTTGCGCTTCGGCACGAGCGGCAAAGGGCTATTCCGCGGCGACGCTGGTGGAAAAAGCGGATTACCAGCCCTGCCGCAATGGCTGCTCGGAGCGCGCCGAGCCGGCCAGCGCTTTCTGCTTCCGGCAGGGCGATCAGGTTGTGGTTGCAGACGGCAGCAGCTATCTACACGAAAAGAAGTTCTCCGGCCTGGAAGAGCTAGCCGGGAAGCAGGTTCAGATTCGATTCAGCCGGCGATTCGTGTGGATTATGCCGCCCGATGGGCGGGCGATGAAGCTGGAGCGCGGGTCGACCTACGAAAATTTCCGGGACGCGGGATGCATCCGCGAGGTGCGCAAGCCGATTATTGACTTAGCCTACGCGCATAAGCGGCCAGGCAAGGTTCCGGTCTATGCATTTGCGCTGGCGGGGACGGGCAAGGGCGATCTGTATCTGTGGTTTCAGTGCGACCTGAGTTCTGATAAATCCGTGATCGCCTGCCAGCGGTGGTATCGCGACGGCACTCCCTATGGCAAGGATTGGTATTGCGCACGCACGGTGGATGGCGCGCCGGTGGCGGCGGAGTTTGAAATCGATGAGCTGCTCAGCCAGGAGGGACGGCTGGTGTTGAAGTCGGGAGCCGTGGTGCAGCGGGACCACCGGGCAAGAACCAACGACGCGCTCGACCGGCCGAATGAGGCTTGCCGATAGGGCGGAGGAAATGGCAATGCCAAAGAGTGAACTTGATTACACCGTGAGCAGTGGAAATGTCTTTGCCGATCTTGGCTTGCCAAATCCAGAAGAGGCGCTTGCTAAAGCCGAGCTTGCCCACAAGATCATTTTGCTGATTCGCAAGAAAGGGCTTACTCAGGTTCAGGCCTCCAAAGTTTTGGAGTAGACCAACCTAAAGTCTCTGCACTCTTTCGTGGGAATCTTACTGGCTTCTCTCTGGAACGGCTGATGCGCTTTCTACTGCGGTTGGGGCAGGACATAAGAATTACGGTGCAGGCAAGTCCACGCAGGCGAGCGCAAGCGCGGGTTCTGGTAGCGTAATGAGTTACACCAATCCCTATTCCCGTTCCTTTACTTGCCGATTAGGCTGCGGGCGATCGAGTCCAACATGCCGTTGAGGAAGTTGATGGACTCAGGAGCGGAGTAGCGGCGGCCGATTTCCAGAGCCTCGTTGATGACGATGGGAAAAGGCGTGCCCTTGAAGCCGAGCATCTCGCCGACGGCCATGCGCAGCAGGTTACGGTCCACGGCGGGCATGCGCTCCAGCCGCCAGTGTTTGGAGTTGGCGATGAGCAGTTCGTCGATCTGCGCCTGATGCTCGACGGCTATGCGGAAAAGGTCTTCGGCAAAGCCGCGGACCTCCGGGGTGACCTCATCGGCTGCCTTCCAGAAGTTGGCGCGGACCTGGTCAGGGGTTTGCTTGCCGATCTCCGCCTGATAGAGCATCTGCATGGCAAGCTCGCGTGATTTTCTGCGTCCTGACCCATGATGTTGTCCGGCGGTCAAGCAGCGCCGCCTTCCACGCCGTGCTGCCTCAGTTTGCGGTTGAGGCTGACCATCTCGATGGCGGCGATGGCGGCTTCAAAGCCCTTGTTGCCGGCCTTGATGCCGGCACGGTTGAGGGCCTGTTCCAGCGTCTCGCAGGTGAGCACGCCGAAGCTGTGGGGAATGCCGGTCTCCTGCTGCGACTGGCCGAGGCCGCGGGCGACTTCGTTGTAGATGGCCTCGTAGTGTGCGGTCTCGCCGCGCAATAAACAGCCCAGAGGGATGATGGCGTCCACCCGGCCCGCGTTGGCCAGCGAGCGGGCGGCGGCGGGAATCTCCCACGCGCCGGGAACGCGGACGACCTCGATGTCGGCTCGCCTGGCGCCACTGCGCAGCAGAGCGTCGAGCGCGCCTTCCAGCAGCCGCTCGGTGATGACCGCATTCCAACGGGAGACGACGACGGCAAACTTCATGCCGGCAGCGGAGAGATCACCCTCGACGGCCACCGGCTTTCCCTTGACGGGATCGGCCCACGCCCAGAAGCTGAAGGCGAAGCCGGGCTCGGGCTCAACGGTGAAGAGGCGCGAGCGCCAGTGGGTTTCCGTGATGGGAGAGAGTCGAGAGACGACCTCGGGACCGGAATTGTGACTGGATTCGTTTTGGGAGCCTTGCGCGCGCAGCCAGGCTTCAGCAGCCTGATGCACGGCGTCCAGATTGGTTACCTCTACCAGCACGTCGGCGGTGGAGGGAAACTGGCCGTCAACAAATTCGAGATTGCCGAGCGGGGCAAGGAAGGCTGCGCCGCGGCTTTCTTTTTCGTCCCACCCTTTGCCGGACGCAAAACCCAGCGCGGAAAAGAAGCTCGACAGCCGGTCATAAGCAGCCCGGTTGCCCGCGGAACGAAGAAAGGAAATTCCCTTGATCATTTCTTGATTCTATCGTGCGGGACTCGCCGTCCAGGCAATCGGCGCTTGCGCGCCATACAATTCGTGGTATCCCACCCATTTCGCAAAAGCCGCAAAATGGATGGGGCACGGAGAATTGATCTGCCGAAAAGCAAGAAGGCCGGCGCGGGGCCGGCCTTTCTGCTTGCTTCTGATGCAACGCGTTAAGTAGTATTGCGCGGCTTGATGACGATGACGGTAGCCGGAACGATGGCGGTTCCGGGGTTTGGGCCCGAATAAACGCATCCGAGGTCAGTACCGGGCGTACAGGCCGGAATATCGGGGCTGATCTGCTGCGTGTCCGCGCTGGCTGGGGTGGAGGTGACCAGGGGGACGCTGATGGAGTGAATCATGTTGTCGCCCGCGGTGGAGACAAAGAAGAGCGTGTTGTCCGGGGTGAAAGCGCCAGCCAAGGGCGCGGTAATGCTGGCGGCCGCGCTTCCACTAAATGGGACAAAACTCAAGGCGCTGCTGCCAGGCACGAAGTATGGCAGTGAGACGCCGGTTGTGGCGCCGGTTGCGGGCGGGGTATAGGTGATGAAGGCCAGGCTGGAGGCCGGCGAAGCGACCACCTGGTTTACGGATGCGGCGGTGACCGGGATGGGCGGCGGCTGGGTCAGCGTGGTTTCGAGGACCAGCGGCGAGATCGTATCGCCAAGCAGGAGCGGATAATTGGAGTCCGATTCGGGAGGCAGGCAATTGAATGCGGGGATGGTAACTCCGATGTCGGATAAAGTAATGCTGCTGCCGGAGGTGGAAGCGCCGAGAATGTGTTTGCCATCGGTGGTGGCAGCCAGAACATCGGTCTGCGCAGCCACCGTATTGTCCGGAGATGGCCCTTGCGGATATAAGCTCATGGCAGCATAGTTGCCCACCGTGCCGGATGGGCACCAGGTGTGGGCCATAGTGTTACTGCCGCTGAAAAACGCGCCTACGCTGGGAATGGTAACTGCCAGGCTCTTTGCGCCTGTTGAAGGGTTGGGGCATGTGACGGAGTCGTAGACGGAGCACGGGAGCGCATAGGTAACCCAGCCGGTACCCTGGCTATATACGTACAACTTGTCGGTATGGGCGGTGATACCCGCAGCCACGTTCGCCGGTGTGTTGTTCTCCGCAGCGCTGTCGACGATGTAGAGCGTCTTGGCGTCGGGCGTAAAGGCCGCGGCCGTGCCCATGCCGCCAAAGGTCGAGGAGCTTGAGGTGGAGACATTGTAGAGGTAGAAGAGCTGGCGCACCTGGTCATTGATGAGCACCACTGAGTTATCCGGCGCTACGGCCATTACCACGCCGGGAGCATTGGTGGACTGCGTGGTGATTGAGTTAGATGAGGTGCTAAAAATCATCAACTCGTGGGACGAACCGAAGTAAAGATTGGTGCCCAACCGATCCATCACCATCGAGTTGGGCACATAAGGCAACCGTATCGTGGAACCGACTGAGCCGGTGAGCAACTGGAAGGCGACAACGTACAGCGACTGGCCAGGAGCCGCGAACCAGAGATAATCGCTGGCCGTGCCGGGGGTGGTGATGGTGACCGGGTTGGAGGAAACCGGCAGGCCTGTGCCGAAGACGCCGGTCTCGTTGATAGGAGATGGATTGCAAGCGGGCGGTTCACATATGGCATAGACCGAAGCGACACCGGGATAAATGGTGGAAATGGCTCCGCCGCTGCCCGCCGAGATATCGATCGGGTCAGTGGATTGGTAGGTCAGGCTGAGGCCGGTGAGATGGTTTCCGTTGGTATCCGTAGCGGTGGTGATCAGATTCTGCGTCACGCCCTGGGTGATGGTACCCGCGGTGCTGCCGTTGGCCAAGGTTACCGAGATGGAAGCCGGCGGACAGGTGGAGAAGTAGCCGGCCGAAGAACCGGAACCGGCCACTGAAGCAGTAATGGGAGTGGAGCCTGGCTGCAAGGCCGTGATGGTCACCTGGTTTGTGGAGGTGTTGGTAGTCACAGAGGCGACTTGCGCATTGCTCACCAAGTAGCTGAGCGCGCCGATGGACGAGGTGCAGTTAGGAACCTGGGTTACGCCAGCAGGCAACGGACATGCAAAATTATTGGTTACAGAAGCCGGCGCGCACAGCAGAACCTGCTGATTGCTGCTGTTAGCGTAGCAGGCCTGCGCGTCGAGGGTGGCCTGGGAGCCTTGGGAGATGCACTGCTGTGTGTTGATGGATGTTGATGACGACTCCGTGACCAGACTGACGGAGGTGACCTGGGCATGCACATACACCTCCACCGGATTGGAGACCACCGACTGGGCGGAGGCCGAGACGTAGGCTATTCCATATGGCAGACCGCCGGTCGAGGGCAAAGGATTCGGGGGATTGCAGATGGTGTAGTCGGCGATGCCGCCGCCCGAGTTGCGGTTCCATGTGCCCGCGCAGATGTTGCCGGTCGGCGTGATGTCCACTAACCGATTGTTAGTGGTGCCGTAGGTATACGCAGGGACAGTGGCCGCAGCGCCCTTGCAGGTAACGGCCGAAGGCGTAGCCACCTGGCGCGTTTGACCGAAGGCCATAGAGATACCCGAAGTCGCGGGCTGCAGCGTGATCATGTCCACATCCGTGATCTTCATCCCATAGCCCAGGCCATTGCAGTAGTTAGCGCCCGGGTTGCGGGTGCAGCCGGAGATCGAAATCCCGGCTGGAATGGCCAGGCACAACAAACAAACAAGCGTCAAGAACCGCCGCATGAATCCTCCCCGCTCCGCTTTATCGAGCCGCAGAACGGTCACTCCCGAAATCGCCGGAAAAAATCAGGAAAACTCTTTATGGAGCGATCCGTCAATACGCCTTGCCTGGCCTGCCACCGGGGAAAACCGTTCGAATGACCGGTTTCCGGCGCCATGCTCACCAAGCAGCTGGTTGACGAGACACGCTCACGAATCTCCAAGGAAAAGTGTATCAGGGCGGGGTGGTCTCCGGCTGGCAGCCAGGCGAAGCGACGCCCACTCCTGTATTTCCATAGACTCCACATGCCGTGAATGGGGAGCAGGCCTGGGACTATGGCGCAGGCGGCAGGTAGCGGGCGAACCACTCGGCGGCCCTCACCATCACGTCCCGGCGATGGGCCGGGTCAAAAAACATATGTCCTTCATTCGGATACACCACGAGTTGCGCAGGCACATGCCGGGCTTTGAGCGCGTGCCAGAACTCGTAGGACTGGGGCGCGGGGCACTCGCCATCCCGTTCGCCCACCAGCAGCAGCGTCGGCGCCGTCACGTTCTTGATAAAGTTGATGGCCGAACTCCTGGCGTAGATCGCGGAATCGTCGTAGACCGGGGCGCCGAAGTAAGGCGTCATCCACTGGTCGATGGAGTTCTCGCCATAGTAGCTCTGCCAGTTGGAGATGCCCGCTCCGGCCACCGCCGCCCGGAAGCGCTGCGTCTGGGTCACGGCAAACATGGCCATGAAGCCGCCGTAGCTCCAGCCGGTCAGGCCTACGCGGTTGGGATCCACCGGGTAGGCGGCCTCGACCGCGTCCACCCCGGCCAGGATGTCGCGCAAGTCGCCATAGCCGAAGTCCTTGCGGTTGGCCTGGGTAAACTCCTCTCCCTGGCCGAAGCTGCCGCGGGGATTGGGCATCAGCACAAAATAGCCGAGCGAGGAAAACAGCGTTGCGCCCAAGCCAGCGGCGCCACCCCAGTGGGCAACCTCTGCCGCCGCCGGCCCGCCATGCACCACGACGATCAACGGATACTTTTTGGCCGGATCATAGTCTTTGGGCAGCATCAGCCAGCCCTGCACATCGAATTTGTCACTTTTCCAGCTCAGAGAAAGGGATTTTCCCCATGCCGGGGCCACGCCGTCGTTGAAACGCGAAATCTGGACGAAAGGAGCGTGATCGGCAGATCGGCTGGATGGAGGAGCAACGGATCTGGCTGCGTAGATCTCCGGCGCAGTGTCAAAGGTGCTGGCTTGAAAAACGAAGAGAGAATGGCCGGCGGTGGAGGAAAGGCTCATCTCCAGCCGTCCGTCGCCGATTCTGCCAGGAAAACTGAAGATGGTGTTGAAGGAATTCGCTGAGAGATTCGGTCCAGTCCGCAGGAGGAGATGGATGAGGCGGCTATCGGCGCCAGCCAGCTCGCTGATGTAGAGGCCGCGGTCGCCGTCCCACTCGATCCAGGCCGGTGTGCTGGGCCGTTGCGGCGTCAGATCGACCGGCTGGCCACCAGTGGCGGAGATAATCCACACATCGCCGCCGGTCGCGCCCTGGTCGCTCATCAGCCCGCCGATGAAAGCGATCTCGTTGCCATCCGGCGACCAGCGCGGCACGGCGATTTGCAACCCATGCAGCGGGCCGGGAAGCTCGGCTGGGGACAGAATCGATTTAGGCGATTCATTGAGAGTTTGCGTGTAGAGCCTGGCCATCCACCAGTTGTTCTCTCCGGGCGGATCGGCGGCGATGTAAGCAAAGCCCTTCGAGTCCGGCCGCCAATCGAACTCGTAGACGTGCAGATTGGCGGGTGTGGCCCACTCCGTGATTTCAGGTTTTGCCGCATCGATGCGCACAACAGCCACGCGCTCGATTTCGATGCCGTCCTCGCCGATCACTCCCGACGGGGGCTTCATGGCTGCCAGCGCACCAGAGGGACGTGTAGCTCCCTCGACATAGAGAAACGCAATGGCTTTTCCATCCGGAGAAAAAGCCGGCGCTTCGACGTAGCCTTTCAGCTCGGTCAGCCGCCGCGCCGGGCTGCCTTGCTGCATCAGATATAGATCGGATTGGCCTGGTTTGGCGCAATCGGAAAAGAAAGCCAGTGCTTGCGTAATTGGCGCCCACACAATCTGGCCTTCGCGGCAATGCTGCTCCGGTTTGGCCGCCGCAGTCACGCGCTCACTCGCGGCCAACTCGCCGAGCGGCGCCACGCGAATCTCCACGCCTTCCCTCGTTTCCTCAATCCATGCCAGCTTTTTGCCGTCCGGGGAGACAGCAACCTGACCGATGAAATGGCCTCGGTTGAGTCCCTTCAGCACCTCTTCAATGTGCGCGCGGTCAGCAGTTGCCGAGGCTTGCGTTTGCGCCAGCGTGGGGGAAGACGAGAACGCAGCGCCCATAAGCAGGGTAGCGACTGCCAGCAGCGCGGAGCGGAGCGGGATTCGAATTGGCATATAAAACATAGAGAAATGCTATCAGGGGGTGACCGGCGCAGATATTACCCGGTCGGCACATTTCGCATTGACTGACCGTATAAGCAAAATTGCGTATACTGAGAAGGTGAAGAGCAGCGAGTTCAAGCGGTGGCTGGCAAAGCAAGGAGCGACGTTCACCCCGGCCAAAGGCTCGCATTTTCACGTGTACCTGAACGGAAAGCAATCGATAATCCCCATGCATCAGAAAGACATTCCGACCGGGACAGTCGAGGCCATCAAAAAGCAGCTTGGATTGAAGTAGCGAAGGAGACGCGATGAAATTCCCTGTCAAACTCAGCAAAGAACCTGAAGGCGGCTATACGGTTACGTTTCCTGATATTCCAGAGGCGATCACCTGCGGCGAAAGTATCGAGGACGCTCTTTACCATGCCAAGGACGTACTGGAGTCAGCTATGGACTTCTATCTCGACGACAAGCGCCCGGTTCCGGCTCCGTCCAAGCCCAAGCGTGGCCAGCACACCGTAGAGCTACCGGCCAGCGTTGCCGCGAAGGTTCTGCTCCTGAATGAAATGTCCGGCCAGAAGGTTCGTCCTGCGCAGTTGGCGCGGCGATTGAAGATTACGCCGCAAGAGGTGACCCGGTTGATTGACGTTCACCACGCTACGAAGATCGACGGCATCGCTGTTGCGCTCAAGGCTTTGGGAAAGACGCTGGAGATAAGGGCGGTTTAGATCGATTTAGATTTGCGCGCCACGTCTATCCGATCAAAGATCTCGCACAGCAGCCCGGATTTAATATCCGAGACATCCACGCCGTAGATTTCTTTAATCCTTGCGCAAAGGGCAGCATTGGTCTCATCTGTATGGAAATCCCACAAGCTTGATTCATCCGAAATCCAAGCCGACTCCAGTTCCAGAACTCGGTGAATGAAATCCTCGGAAAGTTCTGCATACGTATTGACCCGCTTCTGGGCAGCGAACTCGATAGGAGCACGTGTACCAGGGCGAGGCAGGCGTTTGCCCTTCTCCTTCTTCTTCGCCTTGGCGGCAGCGAATGTGTCGCACAGTTTTTGCAGAGCCTCCTCGCGTGAATCACCACTCCCGGTCAGATGCCAGTTCACGATGGAAGCCAAGTAGTGGTGCAGCTTGAATCGAGAACTATGGTAAACAGACGCGGGGTTGGTTTTCTGAGTGCGGAATACAACCGGGTAGTCGTCCAGCTCCCAGTCGTGCTTTTGGAAGGATAGACAGAATTTCCAGAATGCACGTAGCTGATTGCTGAACCGAGTCAGCGTCTTACTTATGTTCATCAATCGTTCCTATCCAAGCTAACTCGCCGCCCGATGAATCGCCAACAGCTTTTCCAGCAGCGACTTGAGCAGCTTCAGGTCGAGCGCATTGGCGCCGTCGGATTTGGCGTTGGGCGGGTCGTCGTGAACTTCGAGAAAGAGGCCGTCGATACCGGCAGCAACGGCGGCACGCGACAAGAGAGGAATGAACTCCGGCTGGCCGCCACTGACTCCGCCTGCCGCAGAGGGCTGCTGAACGGAGTGCGTCGCATCGAAAACCACCGGGGCGAGATTGCGCATCACCGCCAGGGAGCGGTAATCGACGACGAGCGTGTTGTAGCCGAAACTGGTGCCGCGCTCGGTGAGGAAGACGCGCTCATTGCCGGTGGAGCGGAGCTTCTCGAGCGGGTGGACCATATCCCAGGGGGCGACGAACTGACCCTTCTTGATGTTGACGGCGCGGCCGGTGTTGCCAGCGGCGACCAGCAGGTCGGTCTGGCGGCAAAGAAAGGCGGGAATCTGCAACACATCCACGGCCTCGGCGGCCACCGCGCAGTGGGCCGGCTCATGCACATCGGTCAGCACCGGCAGGCCGGTGTCCTTGGCAAGACGGGCGAGGATGCGCGTGCCCTCGACCAGGCCGGGACCGCGAAAGCTCTTCACGCTGGTGCGGTTGGCCTTGTCGTAGCTGGCCTTGAAGATGTAGGGAAGGCCGAGGTCGGCGGCGATGCGCTGAATGGCCTCGGCCATCGAGCGCGCGTGGGCCTCGGATTCGATGACGCAGGGGCCGGCAATGAGGAAAAGCTGGCCCTCGCCCACATGGACCGGGCCGATTTCAAAGGAGTTGCTCACGGATACGATTGTAATGGCTCTCTGCGCGGATTGCCGAGGGCGCTTGGTAGCCTGTTCCGGGAACAAACGGCAAGATAACTTTGCCGCGGGCGAATCCTTTTGTGTGGATCGGCGATCTATCGTTATAGCAAAGTAGATTTGCGAGAGTTTGGATGGGCGCCAGCCGGAAGCCAGCAATCTGACCTGAAGTCAAAATTCGATGGATGTTGGAAGGAAACCGCGATGGAAGTAAATATAAAACTGCTGGGAGACGTGAAATTTGAGGTTGCCGCGCGGAAGCACGCGCTGATTTGCGACCAGCCGGCGGAAAATGGCGGCAGCGATGAGGGCATGACGCCGCCGGAACTTCTTCTGGCATCGTTGGGCACCTGCGCTGCATATTACGCATCAGCCTATCTCCGCAAGAAGGGATTGCCGCGCGAGGGAGTCATGGCGCGGGTGACGGCAGCCAAGGCCGGGCCTCCGGCGCGGCTGGACAACTTCAGGATCGAGGTCAGGATTCCGCTGGCGTTGAGCGCGACTGACCGGGCGGGCGTGGAGCAGGCCGTTCATCACTGCCTGATTCACAACACGCTGCTTCACACGCCAACGATCCAGATTGAATTGCAAGCGCCAGCCGCGGCGTAAGCCTGGGCGGGCAGGGTTGCCGGAAGGGACCGGAAGATTGTTTCCGCGCGGAACTTTACCACAGGCGAGCGCAACGGTACAATCTAATAAGAAGCCGAAGTAGCTCAGTTGGTAGAGCAGCTGATTCGTAATCAGCAGGTCATCGGTTCAAGTCCGATCTTCGGCTCCACTCCAAGCGCAATAATTATGAGCTAAATGACAGGAAAGTCTCTCAGAAACGAGAGGCTGTTTTCATTTGGCGCATGCTGTGACGCGCAAGGGAGTCATAACGCCAGGCATAAATACGGTCAGAGCACTTTCTGCAAAATTCAGCGGACGAATCCCGTTCCGGATCATTCAAGAACTGACTCTGTATAGAGTAGCTGCACTATATATCTGGCTATTGATGTGACCTGCCTCACCTGGCAGGTACGATCGTGCACTCCAGGCAATCTTCCGTGTGTCTGATCAAAATGCATATGATTTTCTGTTCTTGACAGGGCGCTAAGCTGCGTGTTTGAATGGGCGCAATTCTATCTGTTATCGATGGGCATGTCTTCCCGGACCGTGAGGCCGGGCCGAGCAAGATGTATGGTTTCAAGCAAGACTACACCATTTCACTGTACTCACCCGCTCCCCAAAGGTGATCGCTGCACCGGTGCCGCCGGGCTGCTAACCGCCGGTAACGGGAAAGTTGTATCCGGCCCCAGGCCGTCATCACAAAGTGTTGTATGAGACGAGGAAGACCACCATGTTTGAGAGCAGTATGATCGACGCCAGCTACCTTGCAACCGCAACCTGCCAAACCTCGACGGCCAGCCCCGGCTGCTCCGCATCGGCTCCCGCTCCGCGCAGTGGCTGGTGGAAGGCTACACGGCTGGTTTGTATGGCGCTGACTGTCCTGTGCCTCTTTGCGGCGCCGACTTGTGCCGGGCAAAGCGCCATATGGACGGTCAACACGCTGGCCGATTCAAATGACGGCTCCTGCACGGCTACGGTTTGCTCGCTGCGCGACGCCATCACGGCGGCCAACAGCGATAGCGGAGACCGCATCTATTTACTCAACCTGGTGGGAACCATTACGCTGACCAGCCCGCTGCCCGCCATCACCGCGGATATGGTCTTCTGGGGGCCGGGAACGCCAATAGATTCACTCGTTGGACCTTACGGAATGAATCTGCTGACCGTCTCCGGCAATAACCTCTACCCGGTCTTCACCATCAACTCCGGGCACGTCATCATTTACGGATTGGTCATTGCAAATGGATTGAACTCAACCTACGGCGGCGGCATCTATGTTGGCTCCAGTGGAAGCCTTAACCTGCTCGTCTGCACTATCTCTGGAAGTTATGCCCGCTATGGCGGCGGCATTGCAAATTACGGCACCCTGATCATAGATAACAGCACCATCTCCGGTAACTCCACCTCCAATGTTGGTGCTGGCGGCGGCATCTATAACTCTCCAGGCACCACGTTGCAGGTAACCAACAGTACCTTTACCGGAAATTCATCGTCTAATACGAACGGCGGCGCCATCTTTATTGACGCCGGCTCGACAGCCACGCTCACCAACATTACGGTCTCTGGAAACTCCGCCAACACTGACGGCGGACTTCATGCCGCGAATGGAACGAATGCAAATCCCACCACGGTGACGTTGAACAACAGCATATTGACCGGCAACACAAATGACGATTGCGCGAGTTGCGCTACAACGCCATCGACAGCCTTTTCCTTTACCAATAACGATAGCTATATCGGCGGCATCAGCAGCGGAACTGCTCCGGCACTGGGTCCGCTACAGTGGAATGGCGGCCCCACGCAGACCATGATGCCGCTGCCCGGCAGCTCGGCGATCTGCGCCGGCAGCACCGCCTTCGTCAGCAACCCAACCTTTGGAGATCAGCGCCTTTTTTCCCTGCCCTCCGGGGATTGCCCCACCGGCAAGCTCGATCAGGGTGCGGTGCAGTCGATGTACCTGACCGTGAACTCCATCGCCGACACCGCGACCGGCACACTCTCCTCCTGCACCGATGGCGGCGGAACCTGCACGCTGCGCGACGCCATCCATGTGGCCATGAACGATACCGGCACGTCCGCGAATAATTCGAGGAATGACGGCGACATTATCTTCGATTCGTCCGTCTTCGGAACCGTGCAAAAGACAATTACCCTGGGCAGTTCGCTCGACACGATCAGCTCTGCTTTAAATATCCAGGGACCGGGAGCGAGTTTGTTGACGGTGAATGGCAACAGCAGCAGCGGCAGTGGCGTCACTAACTCGATCTTGTACATGATTTCCAGTTCGAGTTCCCCTCCGGATACCAGTGCGGAGGTGAATATCTCCGGCCTTACGCTGACCAACGGCATAGCCAATTCAACGACCCAGGAAGGCGGCGCCATCTATAACGACGGCGCGCTGTCGGTGGTCAACAGCATAATCTCAGGCAGCGGCACAGCCGGTTCCGGCAGCGGCGGCGGCATCTTCAACGACAGCCCGGGCATGATGCTGCTGACCGGCAGCACCGTCAGCGGCAACAGCGCTGCCGCTGGCGCGGGCATCTTCAACAACAACTTCGGCGAAATGCTGGTGATAGACAGCACCATCTCCGGCAATACCGCGCCCTCAGGCGGCGGCTGGGGCGGCGGCATCAAAAACGGCGGCCCGCTTCAGTTGATCAACAGCACACTTAGCGGCAATACCGCCAGCGACGGCGGCGGCATTTACAACACCGGCCTGAATGCCGTGCTGACGGTGACCGACAGCACCATCTCCGGCAACACCGCCTGGAACGACGACAGCGCCTCCTTTGGCGGCGGCGGCGGCATCGACAATTACAACGACGGCATTGGCGACGGTGATGGCCTGATTACGGTAACCAACAGCATCATCGCCGGCAACACTTCGAATGGCAGCGACGATCTGGAAAACTGCACATCTGCCACGTCAAACTGTACGTTGCCCGTAACCGATCAGTACGACTTAATCGACACCGTGGCCCACACCTCGGCATCCGGCGCGTACAACATCGCGCTGGCGCCGCTAGCGCTCAACGGGCCATTGGCGACGACGCAGACTATGATGCCGGGACCGGGCAGCGCGGCCATCCAGGGCGGTAGTGCAGCTGAGGTGCCTTTGGGCCTGACCACCGACGAGCGCGGCTTTCCGCGGTTGACTGGCGGCAACGTGGACATCGGCGCGGTGCAGACCAACTACACTTCGATCACCTTCACTCAGCAGCCGACAACCTCCGTGGTGAACGAGTTCCTCGCCACCGATCCCCAGGTCACTCTGACGGAGACCAACAGCAGCAACAGCGCAACTGATAATGTGAGCGGAGTGCCGGTGACGCTGAACTTCAGCGGAAACATAATCATGATTAGCGGCGCCCTGACGGAGACGACGAATGCCAGCGGAATGGCGGACTTCAGCGGCCTGAAGGTGAATACCACGGGAACGTATACCTTCAACGTCGCCGGCTCGCTGGCCGCAACCGGAGCGACGGTAACCAGCAACTCCTTCGATGTGACTACGCTAGCCCCGGTGGTTACGGGCCTGAACCCCAACGCAGGGCCAATTGCCGGAGGGACGTTGGTCACCATCAACGGAAACAACCTGGGCGGCGCCACCGCGGTGAACTTCGGCGGCACACCAGCTACAAGCTATTCGTATCCCATGCCAACCACGCTCCAGGCGGTTGCGCCAGCCGGTACGGGAACCGTGGATGTGACGGTGACCACAGCGAACGGCGTCAGCGCACTCAGCGTCGCCGATCACTATACCTATCTAGCGCCGCCCACGGTCACGGGCATCATCCCCAACGCAGGGACACTTGCCGGAGGCACGCCGGTCACCATCACCGGAACCAATCTCTCCGGAGCGACAGCGGTGAACTTCGGAACCATAGCCGTCACCAGCTTTAGCGTCATTAGCGCAACGCAGATCACCGCGACCTCGCCAGCGGGGGCTGCGGGTGTAGTGCATGTGACGGTGACCACTGCGGGAGGCACCAGCGCGACGAGTACCGCCGATCAGTTTACGTATATCCAAACGGCCTTTACGGTGACCACGCTGGTGGACGATGCAACCGGCACGGCAACCAATTGCACCAACCCGGCTGTCAGCGCAACCTCGTGCAATCTGCGCGACGCTATCGCGGCAGCCACGGCGGCTGATGCGGCGGGCATTACCACCACGCCCACCATCACCTTTGCCGCCACGCTGTGCACCAATAGCGGCTGCACCACCACCATCGCACCAACCGCAGGCAATCCCGGAACCTATAACGTGACCACCGGCGGCACGCTGTTCATCAACACGAATATGAACATCCAGGGGCCGGGCGCGAATCTGCTCAGCATCGACGGCGGAAATTCAGTTCTGATATTCTATGTCTCCAGCAAAACGGTCTCCATCTCCAGGCTGACGATTACCAATGGCAACGGCAACAAATTCGGCGGCGGCTTCGGCGGCGGCATCTTGAACATAGGCTCACTGACGGTGAGCAATTGCACCTTCAGCGGCAATTACGCATCTTACGGCGGCGGCATCTACAATCCCGGTACCACGGTGACAGTAAGCAACAGCACCTTCAGCGGCAATACCGCACAAGAAGGCGGAGGCATCTTGAACGGCGGCACACTGAACGTGAGCAATAGCACCTTCAGCGGCAATACCGCACAAGAAGGCGGCGGCATCTTGAACAGCAACACACTGACAATGAGCAATAGCACCTTCAGCGGCAATACAGCACTAGAAGGCGGCGGCATCTGGAACAGCGACACGATGACAGTGAGCAACAGCACCTTCAGCGGAAACTCCGCTAGCACTACCGGCGGCGGCATCTTCAACATCAACATACTGACAATGACCAACAGCACCTTCAGCGGAAATGCTGCTCCCTCTGGCTCTGGCCCCGGCATCTACAACGATAACGTAATCTACCTGGCGAATAACCTAAGCGCCGATAACTTTGCCAATCCCAGCAATAACGCCATTGACGATGGCGGTAATGTGATAGCCGGCTGGAATAGCGTGTCTGCCAGCAGCATCAACCTCTCCGCGCTGGGCAACTACGGCGGGCCGACGCAGACCATGATGCCCTTGCCGGGCAGCAACGGCATCTGCTCCGGAACGGCGTCACCCTTAGGCGGCCTCACGCTGCCCCCGACCGACCAGCGCGGCAATCCGCGTCCGACGACGGTCTATGGCGGCAGTTGCGTGGATGCGGGCGCGGTACAGACGGCATACTCGCTGGCCTTCACTACTTCACCCTCCAGTACGCAATTGACGGAAGAACCGCTTACCTCTTCGCCAGTGGTGCAGTTGAGCGACAATGGAAGCGCCATCGCGCTTGCCGGCGCATCCATCTCCATCCAGCTTAAAAACGGCTCCTTCAGCAGCGGAACCACGCAGGCGAATACCGGCTCAAATGGCGCGGTTACATTCAGCGGTCTGGTTGTCTCCACGATAGAGTCCAGCGACTACCTGATCGCCTCGGCCTCCGCGGGCACGCACACCTTCACGGCCAATAGCACAGATTTCAATGTGAATCCTCCAGCCCCCACGGTCACGGGCATCTTCCAAGTTTTAGGTCCGGCCGCTGGAGGAACAAGCATCACCATCACCGGAACCAACCTCACCGACGCAACGGCAGTGTACTTTGGCACCAATACCGCCACCAGTTATACGGTCGACAGCGCGAGTCAGATCACCGCGACCTCGCCCGCGGGTACGGGAACCGTGGATGTGACGGTGACCACCCCAGGAGGCACCAGCGCAACAAGCGCAGCGGATCAATTTACGTATATAGCGCCCTCTCCGGAAACGCTGACGGCAACCGGCGGCACGCCACAGTCGGCGTATGTGACTACGGCCTTTGGCGCACCGTTGCGGGCTACTGTCCTCGATATGTTCGGCTATCCCTACTCCGGCGCCTCCGTGACCTTCACCGCGCCGTCCTCGGGAGCCAGCGGCAGCTTCAGCAACAGCAGCAACACCATCACGGTGACCACTAATGCCAGCGGCGTGGCTTCGGCTGGAACACTCACTGCAAATGGAATCGCCGGCGCCTATTCCGTCTCAGCAGCCGTGACCGGCCTGTCTACCGTCACCTTCAGCCTGACCAACACGGCGATGCCCCACTACATCGTGACCTCCCTGGTAGATGACGCCGGTGACGTGGCCGCCAACTGTACCGATCAAAATCTGCATGGAGCCACACCGGACAGCGATTGCAGCCTGCGCGACGCCATTGCGGCGGCCAACGCGATAGCCCAGACAACGGTGACGCCGGTGACCACGTCGCTGATGCCGACGATCACATTCGCCGATACGTTTTGCACCAATAGCGGCTGCACCACAACCATCACACCAACCGCAGACAATCCCGGAACCTACAACGTGACCACCGGCGGAACGCTTACCATCAGCGCGAACATGAACATCACGGGACTGGGCGCGAATCTGCTCAGCATCTCCGGAGCAAACACCTCCGGCGTGGCCACGACTGAGGTCTTCTCTATCTTAACGGGAACGGTCTCTATCTCCAAGCTGACGATTACCAAGGGCAGTTCCAGCGGCGGCGGCGGCATATGGAGCGGTGGCGTATTGACGATAAGCGACTGCGTCTTCAGCGGCAATACGGCCTCCGATGGCGGTGGCATCTATAACGCAATTACACTGACAGTGAGCAATAGCACTTTCAACGGCAATACCGCATTGGCCAGAGGCGGCGGCATCTCCAATAGTGGCAATCTGAATGTAAGCAACAGCACCTTCAGCGGCAATACCGCAGTCGCCCTCGGCGGCGGCATCTATAACGGCGGCGGCAGTACAGCGACGGTGACCGACAGCACCTTCAGCGGAAATACTGCTCCCACTAGCTCTGGTCCCGGCATCTACAACGATGGCGAAATCTACCTGGCGAATAACCTGAGCGCCGATAACTTTGCCAATCCCAGCAGTAACGCCATTGACTATGGCGGCAATGTGATTGCCGGCTGGAATAGCGTGTCTGCCAGCAGCATTAAACTTTCTCTGCTGGGCAACTACGGCGGGCCGACGCAAACCATGATTCCCTTGCCGGGCAGCAACGGCATCTGCTCCGGAACGGCGTCACCCGGCGGCAGCCTCACCCTGTCCAGCACCGACCAGCGCGGCAATCCGCATCCGACGACGGTCTATACCAACGGCGGCGCGGCCTGCGTCGATGCGGGCGCGGTACAGACGGCATATTCGCTGGTATTCACTACCTCGCCAGCGGCTACGCAGCAGCCGGGCATGACGCTTACGCCCACTTCGACAGTGCAGTTGTACGACAATGGAAGTCTCATCAACCTTCCCGGCGCGCCGGTCTCGGTAACGATCAACAACGGCACGCTGGCAGGCGCGGCGAACCCATACTCCACGGGATCGACAGGCCTGGCCGCCTTCGACGGGTTGTCGGTCACCACGGCGACGACGTGGATGAACGACTTCCTGACGGCCTCGGCAGCGGTTGGACCCTACACCATTACAGCCAAGAGCACGAACTTTAGCGTTATCAGCATCACTCTTTCACCTACCACGCTACCTGCGGCGCAGATTGGAGTCGCCTATAGCCAGCAGATTACAGCCAGCGGCGGAACTGCTCCTTACACATATACGGCGACCGGCCTGCCTACCGGACTGAGCGTGAACACGTCTACCGGCTTGATCTCCGGAACACCGAAATCCGACACAGCCTCACCGTATAGCGTCACCGTCACCGCAATCGACAGCAATGGGGGGCTAGCTAACCAGACATACTCATTGACTGTCGCCGCGCCGGCGATCACGCTCTCACCCGCCACGCTGGCCTCCGGCACCTACGGGGCAAGCTACAACCAGAGCATCTCTGCCAGCGGCGGAATCGGGCCGTATACGTATGCGCTCGCCGGCGGCTCATCCCTGCCTGCCGGGCTGAACCTGAGCAGCTCCGGCGCCATCACCGGAATACCATCAGCGGCCAGCGCCTCCACGTCTACCTTTACCATCATCGCAACGGATACGGGCAGCTCCTGCGCCCCATCCGCGTGCAGCGGCAGTCAACTCGTCTCACTGACCATCAACCGGGCGACGCCGGCGGTCGCAATCACGTTGACCAGCGGCGCCAATCCGGTCTTCGCGCAGACCCCCATCACCTTCACGGCGGCGGTGGGCTTTTCGTCCGGTTCTGGGCCGGGCGGACCCACAGGCACGGTGACCTTCTACGACAACGGCGCGGTGGTGACGAGCTGCGTGGGCGTAACGCTGACCGGCGGCGTGGCGACCTGCACCATCAACGGAGCCGCTACCGCGCTGACCGTGGGGTCGAACATCATCACCGCATCCTATAGCGGAGATTCAAACTTCTTGCCGCTGCTCAATACCGCCAGCACCGGGTACGCCGAAACCGTGGTGGACTTCGACTTCGTGATGTCGAACCCCGTGCTGACAGTCACTCCGGGGCAGTCTATCCAGTACGCCTTTACCATCAGCCCGTTGAGTCCGGCCACCACCTTCCCAGAGGCGATCAAATTCTCAGTCAGCGGATTGCCTGCAGGGGCCACCTACAGCTTCTCGCCGCCCAGCGTCGGTCCGTGCGGCAGCTCATGCTCGACCACGGTGACGCTGACCATCCAGACATTGCCGGGCTCTTTGTCGGCTGCGCAAGCCGAACCGGGAGCGGGCGGCAATCTGGCCGCGCGGCTTGCCCCGTTCTCTCTGGCGTTCTTGCTGCTGCCTTTTGCCGGCAGGCTGCGCAAGGCCGGCAAGCGCTTTAGCCGCCTGCTGCCTATTCTGCTGTTGCTCGCGGCCAGCCTGGCGGCCATGGCCGGAATGAGCGGCTGCGGCGCCACCATCGGCTTCTTTGGCCAGACGCAGCACACCTACACGGTAACCATAACCGGAAGCTCCGGCGCGCTGTCGCACACCTCCAACATCACCTTGACGGTTGAGTAAAAAGGAGAACGTGAGATGCGTATATCGAATCGCGGAAAAGTGGCTTGCGGGCGCATGGATGTTGGCGGGCGCCGCTGGCTGGGCCCAGCGGGGCCAGAAGCCGGCGGCGCATTCAAGCCCAATGAGGCTTCAAATTTTGCCTGTCGATCTCTGTCCCACACAAAAATTTATTCACGCGTCAAGTTTCTTGTGTATACTTCGAAAGAACTTTTATTGCACCACTTTTCGGAGCTGAACAGCCGGCACACACGCGATTTGCTCACCAGCTGGCATGCTTCCCCCCGCGTAATTACTCCCAGCGGGTATGGTTTTTGCCGTAGCAACTTCGCGGCTTACCTGCAACGCACTCAGGAAAGCTGTGCACAGACTCAGTGACATATTCACAAACTGTTTTTGAGATGAGGATGACCACAATGTTCGAGAATCGCAGAATAGCCCGCGCCACCATCGACGCCTTCACCGCTCAGTCGAGCGCAAACAGAAACGCTAGAGGAATGAGGTGCATAGCGAAAGCCCTCCTGGGTTGCATGGCGATACTGATGCTCTTGCTGTGCGCCTCCCCGGCCGGCGCGCAAGGTACGGTTGCGATCACCGTCACCACCAGTCCGGCCGGGCTTAGCTTCTCCGTGGACGGAACGTCGTATACCACGCAGCAAATCTTCAACTGGAACCCGGGCGACACGCACACGATCGCGACTACTTCTCCGCAACCGGCGACCAGCGGCGGCAAGACGGTGCCGGGCGAAGTGAATGCCTTCACACTATGGACCTATAATAGTTCATTGGATACATCGAGCGCACTCAGCATTAACAACTATACGGTTCCTTCCAGCGATGATAACGTGACCGCGAGCTTCCATTTGGAGTACGCGGTCACCTTCGAGTCCCCGAGTGCGGCCGAGGGCACGGTCAGCGCATATACCGGCGCAGCTTCGCCGATATATCTGGCTCCGGACAATGGGATTGAACTCATAGCCAAACCGGTTGCCAGCTACTACACCTCGAATTGGCAGATAAACGGCAGTGCGCTGAGTCCGGCGCGACCGTGGAACTACTACGTTGCTCTGATCAGCAATTCGACACCCGTACCGATCGACGCCCAGCCGATCTTCTCTCCGATGCCGACCTTTATCGTCAACACCAACGCGGATGACGATGCTACCTTCGATCCATCGACGAGCCCGGGAAATTGCACGCAGTTGAGCAACACAGCCACCACCAATACTACGGATAATGCGTGCACCCTGCGTGACGCGGTGGCCGCGGCCAGCAACGTCGGCGACGCACAGATTCTCTTCGATACCACGGTCTTCAAGGCCGGCAACACAGCCGCACAAAACACCATCTTCCTAACCGGAGACGATCTGGAACCGACAGGTACGATCAACATAGTCGGTCCTGGGGCGAATATACTCACCGTCGACGGCAGCAATACCCCCAACATCGAAGGTAATGGTATCTTCTATATCGGCAATAGCGACGCACCGGTGACCATCTCCGGTATGACCATCGCGCACGGCCTGGCCACGGACGGCGGCGGCGCGATCTATGTCGATTGGGACGATGATCCTGGCGATCTGACGGTCAGCAACGTTGTTTTCAACAGTAATGTGGCGACCTACGATCCAGGGGAATGTGAAGATTGCACTTCAGTCCATTCCGGACACCGGGCCAGCCGAGCGCGCGCCAATGCTCACACTCGCGCCCAGGCCAACGCTAACCCGCAGACTGATACGATTGTGCCCTATAACGTAAATGGCAACAGTGGCGGCGCCATCTGGAATGTCGGCAATCTGACCGTGACCGGCTGCACCTTCTCCAATAACAGCGCGTTTTCCGGCACCACCGGCGTGATCGACTCGGGTGGCGCAATTTACAACTTGGGCATGATGGAAGTTACCGAGAGCACCTTCTACAAAAACTCCTCGGACATCGGCGGCGCCATCGACGATGAGGCCGACAACGGCCCCTACGAAGTACTGCTTGCCCGCACCGGAAGCCGGCCGGCGCGGTCCGCCGCCAAGCCTGATTCAGTAGGCTTCCTGATGATAGGCAATCTGATTCAGGGCAACACCTTTGTCGACAACACTTCGACGCAGTTGAACAGCGGCGGTCTCTCGGCGCTCGATTCCGGGCTGTCGGTCTACAACAATATCTTCTCCGGCAACACCGGCGCCATTTACAACGGCGAGTCGGGGCCGGGAAAGCCTATAGATGTGCCCCGCTCCACGGTTATGGCTGCGCGCGCCCAGATGCGATCCAGGGCTGGCAATAATGCTTCAACAGAATTTTCGATATCTCTTGGCGTAGACGTGGAGGACAACGTCTTCTTCAAGAACCTGGGCAATGAAGGAACTCCGTTGGAAGATGACTGCACAAACTGCACGGACCCCTTTGAGACCACTTCCGATCCGATGCTGATGACGCTGGGCAATTACGGCGGCACAACGCCAACGATGCTGCCGCAACCGGGCAGTTCGGCGATCTGCTGGGGAGATCCGGGAGAGCCCTGGGCTGATTATCAGCAGCTGTTCCCGACCGACCAGCGCGGATATCCCAGCACCAACGGCAATTATTCAACCCCTGAAAACAATGTCATGACTTTGATTACCTGCCTCGACGCTGGCTCGGTGCAGACCAATTACGCGCTGGCCTTCACGAGCGAGCCTCCCGATACGGTGTATACGAATCTGGCGATCTCACCCGCTCCCGCCGTCACGCTGACCGAGAGCAGCAACCCCACCAACGCGGGCGGCACGGTCGGCGTCACCGGAAGCACGGTCGCCCTGGGCGGAACGGTCTCCTCCAGTTTTGTCAAAGGAACGGCAGCCTTCGCCGATATAACCCTTGCCTCGGCAACTACCGGCGAAACCATCACCGCAACGCTGCCTATGAATCTTACGCCCGACGAGCCCGCGCTCGACCTCATCACGGTCAGCTCGCCCTTCAACGTGGTGGTCAAGTCGCAGCCTTCAGTCGTGGCCTCGGTCAACACTCCCGCCAGTTTCCTCAACAACCAGATCACGCTGGCGGCAACGGTCTCCTCCACTATTGGCACGGGCACGCCGACGGGCACGGTGACCTTCTATGACGGAACTGCCACGCTGGGCACGGGCACGCTGACGAACGGCGTGGCCACGCTCAACGTCTCGACGCTGACCGCCGGTTCGCACTCGATCACGGTGAGCTACGCGGGAGATGCGAACTTCCTCAGCGGCACAAGCGCCCCGATCACGGAGTTCATCGAGGACTTCACTGTCAGCCTGGTCAGCACCTCGGCAACAGCAACGATACTTCCAGGCGGCACGGTGTCCTTCACCTTCAATGTCGCGCCGCCCAGCGGATCCACCTTCCCCGCGACAATCAACTTATCGCTCGACGCCAGCGACCTTCCCACGGGAGCTACATACAACTTCTCGCCTTCATCACTTCAGGCAGGGGCCGGCGCAACGGACATTACGCTGACCGTCACCCTGCCGCAGGGCTTGCAGGCTTCAACATCCACCGGCAATTTGCTTCGCAGAACAGCGCCGTTCGCACTGGCGCTGCTGCTGCTGCCTTTTGCCGGCAGGCTGCGCAAGGCCGGCAATCGCTTTAGCCGCCTGCTGCCGGGTATGCTGTTGCTCGCGGCCAGCCTGGCGGCCATGGCCGGAATGAGCGGTTGCGGCGCCACCATCGGCTATTTTGGACAGGCGCAACACTCTTACACGGTGACCGTGACCGGAACTTCGGGCGCGTTGTCGCATTCAACCACCATCACCATCACTGTCGAGTAACAAGGAGAAATTCAGATGCGTACTATGATTTGCGGAAGAGTGCTCCTTGCGGGCATATGCATGGTTTCTGGACTGACGGCCTGGGCACAGGCTCCGAAGGCGGTTCAGCCGCCGCCGTTCTCCACCGATCTGGCTGTAACCTTTGCGGCGGAACACTCGCAGGTGGTGCCGGGCCAGAACACCTTCTGGCTCAAGGGCGAAGGTGTGGACGCTTCCTTCAACTTCTGGAAAGGCTGGGGCGTTGCCGCGGCCTTGAACGGCGGCTCAGCTTCCAGCGTCGAGCCAAGTGTGGATGTGAAGAAGATTTCATACCTGGCCGGCCCGCGCTACACATGGACGGCCTGGCAGGGCCACGCAGGCGCCGCGGACAACCGGCGGCTGCAGGTCTTCGGGCAGGGCCTCTTCGGCGGCACGCGTGGCTTTGACGGCGTCTATCCGACCACCGGGGGAGCGGAGACCAGCGCCCACTCCTTTGCCCTGCAGGTGGGCGGCGGCGTGAACTATTACCTCAACAAGAACTTCGGTCTGCGCTTGCTGGAAGCCGACTACGTGCGGACACTTCTGCCCAATGCCGCCGCCAATATCCAAAACAATATGCGGCTGTCGGCTGGCATAACCTGGCACATCGCGGCAGCGGCGCCTCCGCCGGTGACCCTGGCGTGCGCGGCGAGTCCGGCATCGATCTATGCCGGCGATCCGGTCACGGTGACGGCGACGGCGGACGGCCTGGATCCCAAGCTGCACGCAGTGTATACGTGGAGCGGCAGCGGCGTGTCGGGCAGCGGAACGACGGCCACCGTGGCCACGGCTGCTCTTGCGCCGGGCAGCTACACGGTGAATTGCGGCGTGAAGGAAGGCAAACCGGGCAAGGAGGGCCTCAAAGCCGGGGAATCTGCCAGCGCCACGACCAGCTTTACGGTGAAGGCCTTCGATCCGCCGACTATTCAATGCTCGGCCAACCCCGGCACCATCAAGCCGGGCGAGACCAGCGCGATTACCGCCTCCGGAGTGAGCCCGCAGAATCGCCCGTTGACTTACAGCTACTCAGCTACGGCTGGCGCGGTTGCGGGCAACGGCGCGAGCGCGGTCTTCAATTCAACCGGAGCGCCATCCGGCACGGCGGCTATCACTTGCAACGTGAGCGACGACAAGGGGCAAACAGCCACGGCCAACACCAGCGTGACCATCCTGGAGCCATATAAGGCTCCGGCCGAACCCCCGGAGGTCAAGCAACTGGAGACTCGCCTGGCGTTGCGCAGCGTCTTTTTCCCCACCAATATACCCCGGACCGGCAATCCCAAGGCAGGGCTGGTGGCCAGCCAGCAGGGAACTCTGACCACTCTGGCATTGGACTTCAAGAAGTACCTCGAATACAAGCCGGAAGCCCATCTGATCCTGACCGGACATGCGGATGTTCGCGGATCCGTCGAGTTCAATCAGGCGCTTTCCGAACGCCGTGTCGCTCGCACAAAATCGTTCCTGGTTGAACAGGGTGTTCCGGAAAGCAATATTGAAACGCGCGGCCTCGGCAAGGGGAAAAACCTCACCGCGGCCCAGGTGAAAGAGCTGGTCGAACAGAATCCTGACCTGAGCACTGCCGAGCGGGAGAAGGTTCTCCACGACCTGGACGTGATTGTCTGGGCTCAAAACCGTCGTGTAGACATCACCCTGAGCACCACGGGCCAGCAATCTGTGCGCTTGTTTCCTTTCAACGCTGCCGATGCGCTGACTCTTATCGGCAACAAGACTGCGGTGACTGGCAAGAAGGCTACCGAGGGCGCAGTTAAGAAACCTGTTCCGCCGGCAACCAGGAAGCCCGTTTCGCCTGTGAAGTAACTTCTCGGCGCTGACCTGACAGTCCATACTGAATGCGGCCCCTCCTGAAAGAGGGGCCGTATTTTGCCGTGGGCACGATTATGCATCGGATGAATAATGTATTAAGTCTTTGTATATGACGACTTAATTGTAATTGGCTCGAACTATTCTGGATTGCATGGCGTTTGAAGAGCGAATTCCCGGGTTATTCTTGTTGGCATCGTGAGTGCCTGAGGCCGCATCGCGATAGTCCTTGATCGTTTGACTTTCCGTGTTCTGCAATTTCTTAAAATCGTCTCTTGACAAATTCTGGTTGGTGATGCAAACTAGTAGGCATTGGCTACAACAGGCCACACTCTCAATATGGCAATGCATCGACGGCTTGTCTTTGACGATCATAAAGGAGCGAATATGGACCAAATCGGAAGACTCTTGAGACGGCCCACTTCATACAGCAATATCGACGGCACTGGCGAGTTGGGTATGGGCTTCATGTGCCTGGCTTTCACGCTGCTCATATGGTTGCAACTGCACACGCCCAAGGACTCCATTTGGAACCAGCAGTATGTGCTGTTCATTTGGGTTGGATTAATGATCGCGATGATCCACTTCGGGATCAAGGTGATCAAAAAGTACATCACCTATCCTCGCACCGGATTCGTTGCATACCGAACACGCAACATAATTTGGACGGCGATCATTGCATCCGTCGTGTCAGCGCTATCAGTCGCCGGTTTGGTTCTTGCCGTCCGCTCGCACAGACACATTGCGATGCCTGTCTTTTTCATTGGTCTATTTTTTGCAGCGGGCTACGCCTTCGGTATCGCCAGATCAGGTGGTGTGAATGCACTTTTTCGATGGAAATGGGTAGTGGTCTTGGCGCAGGTGACCGGCTCGCTGATGATTGCTTTACTTCCTGAAGATCTGACTGCATCTCTGTCCGGCGGCTCATCGTTGCCCGCCTGGTTTTCAGCCAGTAGCACCGGGGCATTTCTGCTTTGGCTCATGCTGTATGGCACGCTGTTATTGATTTCGGGCGCTATCAGTTTTTGGCTCTATCTTCGCCATACACAAGCTCCGGCAAAGGAGGCCAATGAACCGGCAAACTCAGACGTTCACTGAGATCGATCGAGTGATTCACGAACCGGGGCGGCTCATGATTGTTGCGCTCTTGTTCGCCGTTGACCGGGCCGACTTCCTTTATCTGCAACACGAGACGGAGATGAACAAGGGCACGCTGTCTAGCCATCTATCGCGATTGGAGGAGGCTGGTTACGTCGAGGTGATGAAGACCTATCGTGGAAAGGTGCCGCAGACGTTGCTGCATCTCACTCACACGGGCCGCAAGGCCTTTAAACAATATCGGCGGAAACTCAAAGAGGCATTGTAGAGGAAGGGTTTTGAGGTCGGCTGTCCGGGTGGTAACTTAACGATAGTTGCAGGTGAGGACCTTCGATTGAATGGATGTATGTACGATTGATAGAGTACGCAGTGAGGTGACGATCATGACGCGCAGTGGTGAAGATCACAATCAGCAGGCTCAGCGCGCTTGGAATGCGAACGCCGAGTTCTGGGATGAACGGATGTCCGACGGAAACGATTTCTTCAATCTTCTCGTATGGCCTGCGGTTGAGAGATTATTGCAGCCACAGGCTGCTGATCGTCTGCTTGACATCGCATGTGGGAATGGAGTGACATCGAGGCGGCTGGCAAAGTTGGCAGCGAATATCGTTGCTTTTGATTTCTCGCACGCTATGATTGCTCTCGCAAAAAAGCGAGATGCGAAGACTGAGATTGATTATCGTGTAATCGACGCAACCAGCGAGACAGAACTGGTTAACCTTGGGGTCTCGTCCTTCGATGGTGCATTGTGCAACATGGCGTTGATGGATATGGCGGATATCAATCCGCTTGTAAACGCCTTGGTTTCGCTCCTTCGACCTGGCGGACGGTTTGTATTCTCTATCCTGCATCCATGTTTCAACAATCCGGCGACAATCCAAATGGGCGAACTTGAAGATCGCGCGGGCAATATAATTACTACCTATTCTGTGAAAGTCTCACGCTATCTTACTCCCTATACGCAGGTTGGCGCCGCGATGCACGAGCAGCCGATTCCTCATCCTTATTTCCATCGGCCTTTAGGAACTTTGCTTGCTCCAGCTCTTAAGGCTGGGTTCGTGCTCGATGGGATTGAGGAACCCGCATTCTCTCCGGAGTATGTCGGAGGAAGCACTCCGCTCTCGTGGAGTGGTCGATTCAGTGAGATTCCGGCTGCACTTATTGTGCGCCTAAGACGTGCATCATGAGCTGAATGATCCTTTTTCGCACCAGTTTTCAAGATGTTTTATTAGTTGATGCAAAATCGCCAATGCGCTCATCGAGGAGCGATTTTCCGAATGCATCCGGTTCCCGGGTTCTGGACGGAATGCGGAAATGAATCGCGCCGCGGCAACCGACGGTATACCGTCATCGCCGGAAAGCAGAATGGGAATTCCGGCTCAGAGGGAAAAGAGAGACGATGCTGCTTGTTTTGACCTATCACCGCATTGTGAAGACTCCCGGAGACATAAAGGGATTCTTCGACGTGAGTGCCGGCGAACTCGATGCTCATCTGCAGGTAGCGCGGCAAATCTGGGGCGGGGCCGCAGCTCCGGCTGACCTTCAAAATGAGCAGCGCGAGCGAAGCAGCGCGCGCGCGGGGTTCCTGATGACCTTCGATGACGGCACGGCGGATCACTATTTTACCGCCGCGCCGATTCTGGAGCGGCATGGTGTGCGCGGCGTCTTTTTTGTGAACACGGCTCGTTGGGGCGCGGAAGGCTATCTCACTTTGGAGCAGTGCCGGGAACTCCAGGCCCGTGGTCACGCGATAGAAAGCCACGCGCACCAGCACAAGCCGCTGGCCGGCTTGCTGGAGGAGCAGCTACTGAACCAACTGACTGAATCGCGCCGGCGCCTGTGCGAGAGCGGGCTGGGAGAATGGAGCTTGTTTGCGCCGCCCGGAGGAATCTACAATGCCGCGGTGGTCGAGGCCGCCAAAGCGTGCGGCTACCGCTCGCTGCGCACGGTGAATTGGGGATATAACACGAGACTGAATCCCTTTGCCGTGGAGAGCATTATCATCAACCGCCGCACCGCTGGAGGGCTATTCAGGCTGATGGCTTCGCCCAATGCGGAGGCCGCCAAGAAGGCTGTTTTTCAGCTTAAGGAGACGGTGAAGAATGGCCTGCCCTCCGTGTATTCATTCCTGAAGAAACGCCGCTGAGTTATAGAACCAATAACCAGGTCTTTAACCGCATGGTTCTGTATCTGTCAAAGTGTAGCGCCGGCCTCCAGGCCGGCAGAAGCGCGGGCTTCCCAGCTCGCGCTCGCGCCCTGCTCTATTTTTCTACGACTTCCTTGGAGAGATTTCTGGGCCGGTCGATCTGCCTAAATCGATCATATGCGAATATGTTGCTCATATCCTTGAGTGAATTTTCTGAAATATTTACAGATCGCTCAAAATAATACGTTCACGCCTTTCTTTTTTACTCTTCGAAAGGGTAGAATCGGTGCGATATGGCCGATACGCTCAATCGCCGCCGTGAACAGATCCTCAAATTCCTGCTCCGTGCCGGTTCGGCCACAGTCGAAGAGATTCTTGAGGTTGCAGGCTCGTCGGCTCCCAGCATCCGGCGCGACCTGGCCAAGCTGGAAAACCGCGGGCTGATTCGCCGCACACACGGCGGAGCAACGTTGGTTGAGCCTCTGCTCTACGAGCCTTTCCGCTACGACAGCTCCTTTTTGGCTCGCGAGCAGCGCTTTGCCGAGGAAAAACGCCGCATCGGCCTCGCCGCGGCCGAGCTCATCCTGCCCAACGAGACGGTGGGTCTGAGCGCGGGAACCACGACCACGCACATCGGCCGCAGCCTGCGCCATCGAGAGAAGATTCAGGTGGTCACCAACGCCATCAACATCGGCATGGAATTGTGCAACCAGCCCGGCATACGCACCTTCCTGACCGGCGGCGTGGTTCCCTGTGCGTGGTCGTTTTCGCTCACCGGCAATGCCGCGCTCACCTTTCTCGACAATATCTACATGGACAAGGTGTTTTTGAGCGTCACCGGACTGGATGCCGAGCGTGGGGCCACCACGCTGGAATCGGACGAGGCGCTGGTCTACCGCAAGATGCTCAAGCAAGCCAAGCAGGTGATTGTGGTGGCGGACGCCAGTAAGCTGGGCAAAGTGAGCCCGGCATTCATCTGCCCGGCCAACGAGATGAACGTCCTGATTACCGATACGGGCGCGCCGGCAGAAGCGCTGGCGCCATTTGAGCACCAGGGAATCCGCATTATCCGGGCATAAGGGGCGGGCGGCTCGATCCTAATCCTTTCAGCCAGGAATGTGAAAAGGATGGGAAATCCCAAATCGCGCCAATAATCCTGCGACTTGTTTCCCCTCCATTCCATCCAATGAGTACAATCAGAATTACCAGTGCGAGGCCACTTCATGCTCATCGCCAAGCCGCCCGATATTCCCTCATCGGAGATCACGCCTCAAGACCAATACCTTAATCGCCGCCGCTTTCTGCGCTCGGCCGTCTCCGGCGCGGTTACCGCTGGAGCCGCCGCCCTTGGCGCTAATCGCCTTGCTGAAATTCTTTCTCCATCTCTCACCGTGCTGGCCGGCACAAAACTCGAAACCGTGAAAAGCCCTCTCACCACTACCGGCGAGCAACTTACCAGCTTCGAAGACATTACTCACTACAACAACTTCTACGAGTTCGGCGTGGACAAGGACCAGCCCGCCAAAAACGCCGGCTTGCTGCCTGTCCGTCCCTGGACCGTGCGCGTGGAAGGCCTGGTCAAGCGGCCCAAGACCTTCGACATCGACGATCTGCTCAAGCTGCGCGCGCTGGAAGACCGCGTTTATCGCCATCGCTGCGTCGAGGCCTGGAGCATGGTCATTCCCTGGGTCGGCTACTCGCTCTCCGAATTCATCCGCCAATGCGATCCTCTGCCCAGCGCAAAATACCTACAGTTCCTCTCTTACTACGACAAGAAAATTGAGAAGTGGGGATCTGCAACCTCTATCTCCTGGCCTTACTCCGAAGGGCTGCGCATGGACGAGGCCATGAACCCGCTTACACTGCTCACCTTCGGCCTCTACGGCGAGGTGCTGCCCAACCAGAACGGCGCGCCGATGCGCATCGTGGTGCCGTGGAAGTACGGCTTCAAATCGGCGAAATCCATCGTCGCCGTGCGCTTCCTCGACCGTCAGCCGCCCACCACCTGGAACGACCAGGCGTCCAACGAATACGGCTTCTACTCCAACGTCAATCCCAACGTGGACCATCCTCGCTGGAGCCAGAAGGTGGAGCGCCGCATCGGCCAGCCCTTCTACTCCCAGCGCCGCGCCACGTTAATGTTCAACGGTTACGGCGACCAGGTCGCATCGCTCTACAACGGCATGGATCTGCGCAAGAATTTCTGAAGCGGTTAAGCGGTGTTAGCCGCGCTGCGCGCATGTTAGCTAAGCTAGCGAGGCAGTTACTAACCTGCGAACTTCATTCACTCTGCTAACTGCGTAAATCTGCTTATAGGAAGCCATGAAACGATCGTTCCTCATCACGCTCAAGTCCCTTGTCTGGCTGGTTTGCATCTGGCCGCTAACCTGGCTCCTCTGGGGCGCAATTACCAACAACCTCGGCGCGGACCCTACGGCCACTATCACCTTTACTACCGGGCTGGAAACGCTGTGGTTGCTTACCGCATCGCTGGCCATTACTCCCCTGCGCCGCCTCTCGCCGCGCTTGAATTGGCTGATTAAATTCCGCCGCCTGCTGGGACTCTTTGCCTTTTTCTACGCCTCGCTGCATCTGCTGACGTATGTCGCGCTCTACGCCGGCTTCGACGTGAACGCCATGGCCGCGGACATCGCCAAGCGCCGTTACATCACTGTTGGCGTGGCCGCATGGCTGCTATTGCTGCCGCTGGCCGCGACCTCAACCAACTGGGCCATCCGCAAGATGGGAGGCAAGCGCTGGAGCCGTCTGCACAAGCTGGTTTACGCCGCCGCCGTCTGCGGAGTGATTCACTACTGGTGGCAGGTCAAGCCCGGTGTGCGCACGCCGTTGACCATCACGGTTGTGCTTGGTGTGCTGCTGTTGGCGCGGCCTGTTCAAGAATGGTTGCAACGCCGGAAGCCACGCCCCGCCTGAGAACCTCGTCTTATTCGAATCGCAGCATCGCCTGCGCCACCGGGCCATAACTCATGCGATGCAGCGGCGTCGGCCCCAGCCGTTCCAGCGCCGCCATGTGCTCCCGCGAGCCGTAGCCCTTGTGCCGCGCCAGGCCGTAGCCGGGATACTCTTCATCCAGCTTCACCAGCAGCCGGTCACGATAAACCTTGGCCAGCACGCTCGCCGCGGCAATCGAAAAACTGGTTCCGTCGCCCCGAATGACGGCCTGCTGCTCGCACTCCCAGTCAATCGTATCGCGTCCGTCGATGAGCAGAAAATCCGGATTGAGCGTCAGTTGCTCCACCGCTCTACGCATGGCCAGCAAAGACGCGCGGCGAATGTTGATGCGGTCGATGGTTTCCGCATCCACCTCGGCGATGGCCCAACAGGCAGCATGAGCGCGGATTGCCGCGTCCAGCTCCGTGCGCTTCTTTGCCGATAGTTTCTTTGAGTCGGTCAGGCCTTCAAGACGGCAGTCCTTGGGAAGAATGACAGCGGCAGCGACGACCGGCCCGAAGAGCGGCCCGCGCCCCGCTTCGTCCACTCCAGCAATGCGCCGTGCGCCGCGACCACGCGCGGCCTCCTCCAGCGTCCATCCGCAAACCAGAGCCTTGGCCATGTTTTCAGTATAGAAAGTTACCTGGCCGCTCCGCGGGGTCTTCAAGCATACAATCCGCACCTGCCATACTCCCGCCCCTCTGGAGTAATCTGATTACTCAGGAGATTGTTGCCAAAATGCTGAAGCCGTACCGCTGTTTCTTCGCTGTCCTGGCTGTTTTTGCTCTTCCCGCCGCACTCTGCGCCCAGCCAGCGGCTCCCGCCGCATTCCAGGAAGATTACGTCCGCGCCCATTACACTAAGTACGAATTCCGCATCCCCATGCGCGACGGAAAACGGCTTTTCACCGCAGTCTACGTGCCCAAGGATGCAGCCGCTGGACCTTATCCCTTCCTGATGGACCGCACTCCCTACAGCGTCGGCCCCTACGGCGAGGATCAGTATCCCCGCCACCTGGGCCCGTCTGAGGAGTTCGAAAAAAGCGGCTACGTCTTTGTCTACCAGGATGTGCGAGGCCGCTGGATGAGTGAGGGCGAGTATCAGGAGATGCATCCGCACATCGACGACAAAAAGTCGCCCGCCGACGTGGACGACTCCTCTGACACTTACGACACCATCGAGTTTCTGCTCAAGCACGTCGCCAACAACAACGGCAAGGTGGGCATCTGGGGAATCTCCTATCCCGGCTTCTACACCTCCGCGTCCATCATCGACTCTCACCCCGCGCTGGTGGCTGCCAGCCCGCAGGCGCCCATGACCGACCTCTTCCTGGGCGACGACGCCTATCACGGCGGAGCCTTCATGCTGAGCGCCAACTTCAGCTTCTACTCCTTCTTCAAGCCGCAGGAAAACCCGCTGACCCCCAAACCCTCCATCCCTTTCGACTTCGGCACGCCCGACAGTTACAAGTTCTATCTCAACGCCAGTAACATCGCCAATCTCTATCCCAAAAGCTCCAACTGGCTCTTCAAAGATCAGGCCCAGCACACGACCTATGACAGTTACTGGCAGGCTCGCGACCTTTCGCGCCACATGAAAAACGTGCACTGTGCTGTTCTGGTGGTGGGCGGATGGTATGATGCCGAGGATTTAAGCGGCCCTTACAAGACTTTTTATGCCATCAGCAAATTCAACCCAAAAACACCCACAACGCTGGTGGAAGGCCCCTGGGTGCATGGCGGCTGGGCGCGCAGCGATGGCTCCCACCTGGGCGATGTGCAGTTCAACTCCAATACCGCCGAGTACTTCCGCCTGCGCGTGCAGTTTCCGTTTTTTGAGCATTACCTCAAGGGCAAGGGAGTGGCGCAACCTAAAGCAGTGGTCTTTGAAACCGGCACAAATGTGTGGCGCAGTTTCGATGCCTGGCCGCCCAAAGCCGCCACGCCCAGGATGCTCTACTTCCACGCCGGCGGCAAGCTGAGCTTCGACCCGCCTGCCGAGCAAAGCGGCATGGACGAGTATGTGAGCGACCCCAACCACCCCGTCCCGTTTGTGGGCTATACCACGGATACTGTTCCCCAGCGCTACATGGTGGACGACCAGCGCTTTGCCAGTTACCGGCCCGACGTGCTGGTCTACCAGACCGACCCGCTGGAAGAGGATGTGACCATTGCCGGTCCCATTTCGCCAAAACTCATGATCGCCAGTTCCGGCACGGACTCCGACTTCGACGTGAAGCTCATTGATGTTTATCCGGAAGATTATCCCGACCCGGAAGATACCCCGCGCGGCAGCAAGCGCATACTCGACTCACCTCCGCTGCACATGGGCGGCTATCAGCAATTGGTGCGCGGCGAGCCCTTCCGTGTAAAATTTCGCTTGAGCTGGGAGAAGCCCGAGCCATTGACGCCGGGCAAGCAAACTGAAGTCAACTTCACCATGCCCGATCTATTCCACACATTCCGCCGCGGACACCGTATCATGGTCCAGGTGCAGAGTTCCTGGTTCCCGCTGACCGACCGCAATCCGCAAACCTTCACTGACATTCCCAGTGCAAAACCGGAGGATTTCCAGAAGGCCACCGAGCAAATCTTCCGCAACAAGGACGCTGCGTCTGGAGTAGAAGTGTTGGTGTTGCAATAACTGAAGCGGAGTTAGCACCGCCGGCTCCGTTAGTCTTGCTAACACCGCTAACCCATAAGGAGTTATATGTTGGCTCGCAAAGTTTGTTCCGTTGTGCTGCTGCCCGCCGTTTTGCTGCTGGCCGCCGCGCCTGTGATTCACGCCGAAGAAGGCATGTGGACCTTTGACAACCCGCCGCTCAAGCAGTTGGCGGCCAAATACAACTTCCATCCCAGCCAGCAATGGCTGGACCATCTGCGGCTCTCGAGCGTGCGCTTCATGGACGGCGGCTCGGGCTCGTTTGTCAGCCCCAACGGCCTGGTGCTCACCAATCACCACGTCGCCCGCGTCCAGTTGCAGAAAAACTCCACCGCCGAGCACAATTATCTGCGCGATGGCTTTTATGCGGCCACGCCGGATCAGGAGATGAAGTCTCCGGATCTTGAAATTAACGTGCTGGTCGGCATGCAGGACGTGACGGCGCGGGTGCAGGGCGCGGCCAAGGAGATCCGTGACGAGGCCAAGGCGCTCAAGGCACGCGATGCCGAGATAGCGGCCATCGAAAAGGAAAGTAAAGACAAGACCGGCCTGCGCTCCGACGTGGTTTCCTTCTATCAGGGCGGCGAGTACTGGCTATACACCTACAAGGCATACAACGATGTGCGGCTGGTCTTTGCGCCGGAGCAGCAAGCGGCCTTCTTCGGCGGCGACCCGGATAACTTCACTTATCCGCGCTACGACCTCGACATGGCCATCTTTCGCGTCTATGAAAACGGCAAGCCGCTCAACTCCGCCAACTTTCTCAAGTGGAGCGCCAAAGGCGCCGCGCCAGGCGAGTTGGTTTTCGTCTCAGGCCATCCCGGCGCCACTGAGCGCGATGACACCGTGTCCCAGTTGCTGCTGGAACGCGACGTGGTCGGGCCGGCGGTAACCGAGTACCTCCAGCGCCGCATTGACGCCGCCTTGGCCTTCACCGCGCAGGGCGAGGAGCAGGCGCGAGAGGTGGGCAGCACACTTTTTTACCTGCAAAACAGCCTGAAGGTATACATAGGCCGCCGCGATGCGCTCGCCGACCCCGCTATCCTGGCCAAGAAGCAGGCCGAGGAAGCAGATTTTCGCGCCAAGGTGAATGCCAATAAAGAGTGGAAAAAAGACTATGGCAAAGCATGGGACGAGATTGCCAGCGCGGAAGAGAAGACGAAGCCGGAGATCAAGGGACAGGTGTTCCGCCGCACCGGCGGCCAGTTCCTCAGCATGGCGATTGAGATCGTGGAATATGTGGCCGAGGTCAAGAAGCCGGATGGTGAGCGTCTGCCGCAGTTCCACGAGGCGGGCCTGGAGTCGCTCAAGTACCAACTGCTCTCGCCCGCGCCGATTTATCCTGCGACAGAGAAGCTGTTCATGAACACCGCGCTCAAGCTGTGCCAGGAGAAAATGGGCAAAGACGACGCATTTTTGCAGGCTATTCTGCAGGGCGGCGATGTGGACAAGACCGTCAACGAGCTGGTGGATGGAACCAAGATGGGCGACGCGGCCTTCCGCAAATCGCTGCTTGATGGCGGCGAGGCCGCCGTGGCCGCTTCCACCGATCCCATGATCGTGGCCGCGCGCCGCGCTGAACCCATCCTCCGCGAGACCGACCGCCGCATCCGCGACACCATCAGCAGCGTGCTTACCCCCGCCGGCGAAAAGCTGGGCAAGGCTCGCTTCCTGGTCTATGGCAAAGACGCCTATCCCGACGCTACCTTTACCCTGCGGCTGAGCTACGGCTCCGTCGATGGCTATCCCTATAACGGCACCATCGCTCCGCCCTTCACCACCTTCTATGGGCTCTACGATCGCGCCGCCAGCTTCAGCAACAAGCCGCCCTTCGACCTGACGTCGAAGGAAGCCTCCGGCCGCGATAAACTCGATCTCTCCACTCCGCTCGATTTCGTCACCACCAACGACATCATCGGCGGCAACTCCGGCTCGCCCGTCGTCAATCGCGACGGCGAACTGGTGGGCTTGGTCTTCGATGGAAACATCGAGTCCATGGCCGGCGATTTTGTCTATGACGGCACAAAGAACCGCACAGTCGCCGTCCACTCAGCCGGCATGATCGAAGGGCTGCGCAAGCTCTACGGCGCCGATGCCCTGGCCGACGAACTGCAAGGAAAGAAGTAGTAACCATCATCATCAATAAGACGGGGAGCCGCACAGGCTCCCTGTTTTATTGCTTTCCGGTCTCGCCCCGCCAAATCCTGCCGGGATAAACCTCTTCCGACGAGCAATCAAAGAATACCCCCATCCTCGTGAAAAGATGGATGCAACGCAATTGAGGAGTTCATCTATACTGATTTCGTTCTATTCGGCGCGAGGGCAGCCAGGACGTGATGTGTGGCCTTGTCAAACGCCGCTGCAAGACATAGCATTTCGCTTGAAAGATTATGAAGAGGTTTCCATCATGCGCTTGTTTTTCTTACTCTCGATTGCCGTTCTCGCCGGGGCATCCGTTGCCGCATCCTCACAACCGCAAGCTGCGCCGATGGCTGCGCCTGTCGCTGCTGAGGGGGTGGCGCAAACCCCGCCCATGGGCTGGAACAGTTGGAATTATTTCGCTGAAAAAATCGACGATCAAGCGGTGCGCGCGGTTGCCGATCAGATGGTTGCCTCGGGCATGAGGGACGCAGGCTACGTCTACGTCAACATCGACGACACCTGGGAGGGAAAGCGCGATGCCAGCGGCACGTTGCACAGCAACTCGAAGTTTCCCGACATGAAGGATCTGGCCGGCTATGTCCATTCCAAAGGGCTCAAGCTGGGCATTTATTCTTCCCCGGGGCCCAGGACCTGCGCCGGCTATGAGGGGTCCCTGGGTCACGAAATTCAGGACGCGCAGCTGTATGCCAGCTGGGGCATCGACTATCTCAAGTACGACCTGTGCAGCTTTATTCCCGCGGTCATGCAGAAGCAAGCCCCCAACGACAAGGCGGAGCAGATGCGCCTAATGGTGGCGGCCTACGAGAAGATGCACCAGGCGCTGCAATCAACCGGCAGGCCCATGGTTTACTCCTTCTGCCAGTACGGTTTTGACGCGGTGTGGGAGTGGGCGCCTTCGGCGGGGGGCAATCTATGGCGCACTACCGATGATATCGCGCCCGATATGTACCACATCTACACGAATTTAAGCATGCAGGCGGGATTGGAAGATTACGCAGGACCCGGCCACTGGAATGATCCCGACATGCTGGAGGTGGGCAATGGCAAGTTGACGCTGGTGGAAAATCGCGCGCATTTTTCCATGTGGGCGATGCTGGCCGCACCCCTTCTAGCGGGCAACGACCTGCCCCATATGAAGCCGGAGATTCGCGACATCCTAACCAACCGCGAGGTGATCGCCATCGATCAGGATTCTCTGGGCAGGCAGGGAGCGAGGATTTATTCGGAGGGCGAGGTCGAGGTCTGGACGCGGCATCTGGCGGGAGGCGCGCTGGCCGTGGCAGTGCTGAATATGGGAAATAACCGCTACTCGACTCATCCCTTCCACCTGAGCCTGGCCCGTCTGGGATTGCATGGCGCGCAACAGGCCAAGGATCTGTGGAGCGGAAAAGAGATGCAGTTGACCGAGGGAATACCCCTGGAGCTGGCCCGTCACGACGTGTTGCTGGTGCGTATCGCGAAACCGAAGTAGAATGGACAGCCAACCTTGTCCGGAACAATGATGTTGATGGCGCCTGCCGGCGAAAGGCTGTAAAACAACGCGATTCCTGCTCGCGCCACTCATACCGATGGCTATTGCGACAAAGTGTCGGACAAGGCTGGCAATTATGCGCGTTTGGAGGAAAAATATACCTTGTAAATTCTCAGTTCTTCCCGCAATGGAATACGACTTTCTAAGAGAACCCCGCGAAAGCGGTGCGATTATCTGATATTTTGGTTGTAGCGGAGAGCTGGCCGAGTGGTTGATGGCTCCGGTCTTGAAAACCGGCATACCTGAAAGGGTATCGGGGGTTCGAATCCCTCGCTCTCCGCCATCTTCTTTGCGTGCAATACAGGCGCGTGAATCGTCCATTTTCGCATTCCGTGCAGCGTGCGTCGGAGACGAACAAACCATCGCGCTCAGGGAAATCGCCGGGCAAGCGAATGAAATCAGACCATTCTTTGGGTCCCGGCGGACAGATCCCGGAGGATCGGTAGAGTGTGGATGGAGTTCCATTTCAGGCAGGTACGACCTCCGTTTCTCATAATCAACTACCTTGAGGCAATTGGTCATGACAGCCGCGCCCCGTTTCTGGATGGATGTATGTGGGTATGATATAATCCGCTAAGTCATTGATACGTAATGACATCTGACTGATTCGCGTGGGTCGGGCAGGGCCGTGAAATCAATCATCTCGAGGGGTAATTCACATGTCGAGCGACTTGTCTAAAATCTGTGAGCTGCTTACCAGCAAGTACTCGGACCAGAACCAGGGGAGTGCGGCTGCCAGCCGGCTGCGTTCCTGGATGAACGGCGAGTTGCCGTTCACGTACCCCGAGGTTCTCAAGCAACACCTGGCCAAGGAGCATGTCGACTTATTGTTCGACGCTTTTTGGCAAGTTGTTCCCTTCGGCACTGGCGGCCGCCGGGGGCGCGTCGGTTACGGTTCAAATCGCATCAACCAGGCAACCATCGGGATGACCGTGCAGGGACATTGCAATTACCTGCGCGCCACCTTCGGCAGCGAACGAGAACTATCGGTCGTGGTTGCCAACGATGTGCGGGTCTTCAACGACCTGGCGGGCGTCTACCGTTTTCTTGGAACCAAACACCCCCTGCTGGGCCTCTCCTCGCGCCAGTTGGGCCAATTGGCGTGCGAAATTTACGCCGCTAACGGCATCGTCGCCTACTTCGCTGAACCGAACCAGGAGTCTGCGGTCCTCAGTACGCCGGAGCTTTCTTATCTCATCAGCCAGCTTCATGCATTAGGCGGGATAAACATCTCAGCTTCTCATAATCCGCCCGACGACAACGGGATAAAACTCTATGACGAGTTTGGCAGTCAACCAATTGCGCCCAACGACCAGCGATTTGTAGAGATCATTGATCGCGTGCAAAGTGTTAAGCGCATGCCGTTCAAAGAGGCGGTCGCGGCAAATATAGTGCGTCCCATTCCCGACGGCCGCCACGAGGGTTACATCAATACGTATATAAGCCTGTTTGGCGATCAGAGCCACGTGGATGCTGACTTGCCCATCGTCTATACGCCGCTCTGCGGTTGCGGCCTGACGACGGCAGGAGAGGTGCTGACAAGGCTGAAGTTTCCAATCTTGATTCCGCCGGATCAGGGCCCTGACGGAAGCTTTGCGGCGATCCCCTTTCGAGCCCCAAACCCCGAAGTCCCACAGGCCACGGAACCCGCAAAGGAGTTTGCGGATCGTAAAGGCTCCGGCATCGTCTTGTCCTCTGACCCGGACGCGGACCGCATAGGCCTGGAGGTAAAGTTGGCAAATGGCTCCTGGCATCATTGCGACGGAAACCAGATAGCCGCGATTCTCTGCTACTACCTGATGCTGGACCCCCATGGCCCGAGACGCAAGGGCCTGGTTATTGAAACACTCGTAACCACCAGGATCATCGGCAAGATCGTGGAGCGCGCTGGCGATTCCTTCCTGGTTGATGACTTGCTCGTAGGATTCAAGTATGTCGCGGACGTGTTGAAGACGCTCAAGAAAGGAATTCCTTACAAACAGATCACGTGCTCTCCGGACCGGCTTGTCATTGCAACGGAAGAAAGTAACGGAGTGATTGTCGTTCCAACGATTCTCGACAAAGACTCCGCGCCTGCGTGCATGTATCTGGGCGCCCTGTACCAGAGACTCAGGCGCGAAGGTCGCAACCTGCTGGATTACTACATCGATGTCCTTGACGATGTGGGACCGTATGCGGACTCTAACCGCTCCATCATGATGATTGGAGCCGACGGCGTCGGCATGCGCGACAAAATGATTGCATCGCTCCGGAAAACTCCCCTGCAATCCATCGACGGGCTTGCCCTTAGAAGCGTAATCGATCATTGGGACACTGACCGCTTTGGGCCGTTCGTCAGCGAGACCGATAAACTCCCGCGCAATGTGATTCAGTTTGTGTACGACTCTTTGGTGGTCACTGTGCGCCCCTCGGGCACTGAGCCCAAGTTGAAGTTCTATTGCCAGGTGCTGCCCGACTCAAATCTGATGAAGACCAGGGGACAGCAGCGCTTTGCAACCGTGATGCAGCAGGCCGATAAAGTGGCGCTGCTGGTTTATGGGCAATTGCTCGCGCGAATCAATATACATCTGGACGAGCCGGTGCTCATGCTTCCCGATATCGTTGACCTGGAGCGAAAGAAAGAGTTCCAAGCCAGCACGGTGCCGGCGCTTTATGCGGCGCTCTCCAGCGGTAAATTCGCCAATCTGGATCAGGTTCTTGGATGGCTGAAAGAGCAGGCCAGCCTCATGACGCCGGGCGCTGATCCGCTCCCTGCGCTAAAAGCGCCGCTAAAATACCTTTGCCGTAAATGGGCGAAGGATAGCCAGGGTAAAATCGCTTTGCTGCCTGATTTGGCTAAGTGGGCGAACCAGGGCGAGGAGACCAAGGCTTGAAATCCGGAACTGGCGCAGGCGCGTTCATGCCTGCGCATTCAGCTCCGCTGCGCGTTTCCGCGTCTGGCTCGCAAACGCCTGCTCCTCGGGCGCGTCATGCTCAATCGACTCGATGTTAATCTCGACATTAGCCAGGGCCCCCTCAAGAGCGGCTTTTGCCAGGGCTATCGCGGCCGTCAGATCGGAGCGCATCTTCGGATTCGTACTCGTCTTCAGCCGGATGGCAATCTGTTGCACCTCAACGGCCCGCTCGGCTACTCCGAGAGGCACACTGGTCGCTTTTCGAAGCGCGTCTGCAATCGCCCGGCTGCCGGCAGTGGAATCCTTCTCCGATTTGTAAGCCTTCATGACCACGTTGTAAGACTCGGCGTCGGCGTCGATGGCGCGCTTCAGTTCTTCGCGCAGTTGCGCAAGGCGGGCAATGGATTCGCTGAGTTGGCCTTCATACTGCACGTAGGCTTTCTTGCCGCGGGACATGGACGCGACCATTCCGGCAAGGCCGGCAGCCATGGCCCCCGCCGCAGCTGCAGCGCTGCCTCCGCCGGGAGTCGCGGTGGGTGCGGCCAGTTGTTCAATGAAGGGCTCAACCCCCGCGCGCAGGCCGCCGATGGCTGATTTGCCGCCCATCACCGCGGCCAGGCGGTTTTCAAGAATGAGCGAGGAGTCAAAATTCTCCACTTGCAAAAACCACTCCGCCGTCTGCTCCAGCGCGAGTTTCGGAATCAGCCCGACAATCTCGCTGGAAACCGGTAGAACGCCATAGCGCGCCGCTTCCCGCTTTACGAATTCGAAAACGCGGTGGATGGGAGTCTGCTCGAAATCGGTCAGGTTCATGGAAACCTGGGCCAGTCCGCGCACCAAAAATCCCGCGCCCTTCACATAGCGCAGGCCGCCGGATGAAAAGCGCACCGCCTTGGCGATTTTTTTGGCGATCTCCACATCGGGCGTGTTCAAAAAAATGTTGTAGGCAATCAGCGGCTTGCGCGCGCCCACCACTGTGGCACCGGCCGTCGGATGCACGCGCGGCTCGCCAAAGTCGGGCTTCCTCGCGGGATTGGTAGCAATTTCATCGCGAATGCCTTCGAACTGGCCGCGGCGAATATTCTCCAGATTCTGCCGCTCCGGCCTGGTCGCGGCGGCTTCGTAAAGATAGACCGGAATCTCGAACCGCTTCCAGATTTCCGCCCCCACGTGCCTGGCCATGGCCACGCAATCTTCCAGGGTCACGTTGTCGATGGGGATAAAGGGAATCACATCGGTGGCGCCCATTCGCGGGTGCGCGCCCTGGTGCCGGGTCAGGTCAATCAACTCGGCTGCCTTGCCTGCCCCACGGATGGCTGCTTCCTGGATGGCTTCCCGCTCGCCAACCAGCGTAATCACACAGCGGTTGTGGTCGGCGTCCATTTCCCGGTCAAGCAAATAGACCCCGGGAATCTTCATGGCCTCGACAACGGCGTCGACTTTGGCCGCATCGCGGCCTTCGGAGAAATTAGGCACGCATTCAACGAGAGTGTTGGGCACGGGATTAAGGATAAAGAGTGCGGCTCAATCCGGCAACTGGCCTGCCGGATGGCACAAGCGCCGTTCGCGCTCCGGTAGTATGCTGTGTATGGCTTTTTGGGAACTGCAATCAGACGCGAAAGCAGTTCTTCAAAGGGAAAAAACTTATGACGACGAACATGGCTCCGGTGATTCGTGCGCCCCGAGGCAGCCAGTTGCGCTGCAAGGGATGGCAGCAGGAGGCGGCTCTGCGCTGCCTGATGAACAACCTCGATCCGGAGGTGGCTGAGCGGCCTCAGGATTTGGTGGTCTACGGTGGCATCGGCCGCGCCGCCCGCAACTGGGAGTGTTTTCACGCCACCGTCCGCGAGCTGGAGCGCCTGGGCGGCGAGGAGACGCTGCTGGTGCAGTCGGGCAAGCCGGTCGCGGTCTTTCCCACGCACGAGATGGCGCCGCGGGTCATCATCGCCAACTCCAACCTGGTGGGCAAGTGGGCCACGTGGGAACACTTTAACGAGTTGGACCGCAAGGGCTTGATGATGTACGGGCAGATGACGGCGGGAAGCTGGATCTACATCGGGACGCAGGGAATTTTGCAGGGAACCTTCCAAACCTTCGCGGCGCTCGCCGAGCGGCACTTTGCCAAAGCAGGCGGATCTGGCTCGCTGAAGGGCAAGCTGGTGGTGACCGGCGGCATGGGCGGCATGGGTGGAGCTCAGCCATTATCAGTGACGCTGAACGGCGGCGTCGTACTGGTCGTCGATGTGGACCGAAGCCGCATCGAGCGCCGCGTGGCCACTCGCTATTGTGACGCGATCGTTGAAAATCTAGATGAAGCGCTGCGGCTTTGCGCGTCGGCGCGCCGCGATGGGCGAGCGTTGTCCGTGGGCCTGGTGGGCAATTGCGGAGACGTGCTGCCCGAAATTGCGCGGCGCGGCGTCCTGGTAGACGTAGTGACCGACCAGACCAGCGCGCACGATCCGCTGAACGGATATGTTCCCCAGGGACTTACGCTGGAGGAGGCCGTTGAGCTCCGGCGGCGCGATCCCGTCGAGTACGTGCGGCGCTCGACGGCGACCATGGTGATTCACGTGAATGCCATGCTCGCTTTGCAGCGCGCCGGTGCGATTGTGTTTGATTACGGAAACAACATTCGCCGTTTTGCCTTCGATGCCGGCTGCGTGGATGCCTTCCTGATTCCCGGCTTTGTGCCGGAGTACATTCGTCCGCTTTTCTGCACAGGGCAGGGGCCATTCCGCTGGGTGGCGCTATCCGGCGATCCGCGAGACATTGCCCGCACCGACGCGCTGGCTCTTGAACTCTTTCCGGAGAATGAAATTCTCACCCGCTGGTTGCGCCTTGCACCGGGCCGCTTCGCCTTCCAGGGGCTGCCGGCGCGCATCTGCTGGCTGGGTTTCGGCGAGCGCGCGCGCATGGGCGAGGCGATGAACGACCTGGTCCGCAAGGGAGAGATTTCCGCGCCGATTGCCATCGGTCGCGACCATCTCGACACCGGCTCGGTCGCCAGCCCCTATCGCGAGACGGAGAAGATGCTCGATGGCTCCGACGCTGTCGCCGACTGGCCCGTTCTGAACGCGCTCCTTAACACTGCATCGGGCGCAACCTGGGTCAGCTTTCACCATGGAGGCGGAGTGGGGATTGGTTACTCGCTTCATGCCGGTCAGGTAACCGTGGCCGACGGCACTCCCATGGCGTCGCGCAAAATTGAGCGCGTGCTGAACAACGATCCCGGCCTCGGCGTAGTTCGCCACGCGGATGCGGGCTACGAACTGGCGCAACAGACTGCGCGCGAACGCGGCATTCGCATGCCCATGGCGGAGAAATGAACGTGGCCGGATTACTCGCCGTCGTCAACATCGGCCAGCTTGTCACCCTCGCCGGACCCGCGCGTCCGCGTGCCGGCAAGGAACTGCGTGATCTGGGCATCGTTGAAAACGCCGCCTTGCTCGTTGAAGGCGGCCACATTCTTTCGGCGGGGCCTTACTCTCAGCTTCGTTCGCAAATTCCCGCCGAAGCCGCGATCATCAATGCGGATGGTTGCTGCGTGACGCCGGGCTTCGTCGATGCGCATACCCACCTGGTCTTTGCCGGCAATCGCGCCGCGGAGTTCGAGCAGCGCATCGCCGGGGCCACCTATCAGCAGATTGCCGCGGCCGGCGGTGGAATTCTGAGCACCGTCAAGCAAACCCGCGCGGCCGGCGAAGAGGAGTTGCTCAAAGCGGCGCGACGCCACCGCGACTGGATGCTTCGCTGCGGCACGACGACCATCGAGGCCAAGTCGGGCTACGGGTTAGAGCGTGAAACCGAATTGCGCATGTTGCGCGTGCTCGCGCGGCTCCATGCGGAGGGTCCGGCGCGCATCGTTTCTACTCTGCTGGCCGCGCACATGGTCCCTCCAGAATTTGCAAACCGCCGCGATGAATACGTCCGTTGGGTCGCTGAGGAACTGATTCCCGAGGTTGCGGCTGCAAAGTTGGCCAGCTACTGTGACGCCTTCTGCGACGACCACGCCTTCACGGTCGATGAGGCGCGCACTGTGCTTACCGCGGCGCGCCGCCACGGCCTGCATCTGCGTGTTCACGCCGAGCAGTTTTGCTCTGGGACAGGAGCCGCGCTGGCCGCGGAACTGCGCGCGGCAACCGCCGATCATCTGGAGGCCGCGACCGCCGAAACGCTTGAACTGCTGCGCAAAGCTTCGGTGCAGCCAGTGCTGTTGCCGGGCTCGGTCTTCGCGCTGGGGCGCGATCAGTATCCGCCCGCGCGCAAGATGATCGAGCTGGGTCTTGGAATTGTCCTGGCTACCGACTTCAACCCAGGATCGTCTCCTGTAGCATCCATACCGTTTATTATGTCGCTGGCCTGCCTGCAAATGCACTTAAGCCCTGCCGAAGCGCTCACTGCTGCCACTCTCAACGCGGCGTGCAGCCTTGGCCTGGGAGACCGCGCGGGGTCATTGGAAACAGGCAAGGATGCCGATTTTCTTATCCATGAATTTAATGATTACCGCGAACTTGCGTACTTTATCGCCGCGCCTTTCCGGCCGCGCGTCTTTATCGCCGGCAAAGAAGTAAAGCTGTAACAATCCGGCGTGAGTGAATTGCCGCAGCGAATCAATTCGCGCTGATCAGCACCTTGTGTTTGCCGCGCGGGAGGAGCACGACGAACTCCCCGCACAACTTCAGGTCGCTCGGCCTGTCATCAATCATCAACCGAGTTGGACGGCGATCCATTTGCGCAAGGGCGCGTGAGGAGCTTTCGTAGTCAAGCTCGACTCCATCGGAGCGAGTCGCCGCCGATAGCAGCGTTCCATTGAAGTCCAGCACGCGAAGCGCAGTAGAATTTGCGCTCGCATGAAGGACGTGCCTTCCGGCTGGAACCCATACGTGCTGGTCATCGCGGACCGGCCACTCTTCTCCATCCAGCGAAACAGGGCTCGGCCAATTCAGGCCTACGCCGTAAGGAGATTCAATCGTCAGATCGCCGCCATCCAGTTCAGCGCGCGTGACGAGCGCTGAAGCCGGCGACAGGAGTGGTGCGTCAAAGGAGGAAACGGATTTTTCGTAGTAGTAGATGACTCGCGGAAACGACTCCGACGCAGTGTGAATCAATTCCGCCAGTTCCGCCCCCGTCTGGCGCGCGGTAGGATAAACGGGCTTCTCGCGGTCCACGATGTTGATGTCCACAGCCAGATGTTCTTTATGCGTAGTAAGCGGTCGATAAAGCTCGGCTATTTTCGTGTAGCGTTGGGGGCCCAGATTCCAAACTGAACCTGGATCTTCCACAATAAACGTAAAATCGTAGCGGTCCAGCAGCTTCAGCGCGCGCGCGGCATCGGCGCCGATCGCATCGTGCATTTTCGTATCGAAGCGGTCGTCCACGTGCGTCAGCGCCAGGTCGAGATCCGGCTTCTCCTCCCGCATCGTCTCCAACGCGGCTATCCAGGTTTCCTGTATGCGCGCCACCAGCTCCAGCCTGTAGTTGAGAAACGTGCGCAACTTCTCCGCATCCCGTGGTTGGCCATTGAAAAGTTCAATGGGATCGAAGCCGTACCGGCGCCTCACCTCGCGGCGGACGTCGTCATTCAGCGGCGTAAATTCCCTGGGCTTGGCAATTCCATCTGTGCCGTCAAAATACAGCTCGGCAAAGTTGACGCCATCCCAGTCGAAGCGCATCAGCATGCTCTGCACGCCTTCAAGCACCGCGCGCTGGCAGTCGGGATTTTCCAGATTCATCAGCAGGCGCCAATCCACGTGCGCGTTCTTCAGCCTCGCGGTTTTTTCGCGCCAGGCCGGATGCCGTTTCCAAAACTCGGTGCTCACATGCGGCAGCTCCAGCCAGGCATAAACCAGAATCCGCTGGCGATGGCAGGCTTCAATCAAGTGCTGCAAATAGCGATCAGAATCAGCATCTGACTCAAAAAAATCCCATGCGCCCACGTGAATCGCAGCAATGCCTTCCTGGCGCCACTCGCGCGCAAGCTGGTCAACATCGGCATCTCGGCGATAACTTTTATCAAAGAATGCCCAAAGCCGCCGTGATGTAAACGAAGGGCGCAAACCGATTTCCATCAAGGCCTGCAGCACAAAAGGAAACCGTTCATAGCCTCTTTCACCGGGCGAAACAGCCAGCCACAGCACTCTTCCGGTTCCGCGGCGCAATCCCGCCATCAATGGAACGTGGCTCCGCTTCTCCCGGCAGAAAACTTGCGCCTCATTCGGCACGCGGAACTCGGGCAAGATAATTTGCCTGGCCCAGGTTATGGCTATCTCCGGCTGGCGCAGATCCTCTATCTTGCGAACCGGCAGGCGGCGCGAAGTGGGGACAAAGCCAAGAGCGCGCGCCAGTGGCGAGTCCCCTTCGAGTACCAGCAGTGCTCCATTGTTGAGCCGCTCGAGTGACTCCTCAACATCCATCCGGCTTCCTTCGGGATATATCAACACCCGCGCCTGCGGCGCCGGCTGTTCCTCAAGCCCCAGAGTGCGCATCAAAACCGGCCAGGGCCCCGTTTTCCCTCCGGCAACAAAATAGCCCGGCAGGTCGGGCAGGCCCGCTCCCATCATCTGCGGCGCCGGCAGCAGGAGAACAAAGAGCGTGACTGAAAGTCTGTTCATCATTTCAACTGGCGGTTGCGGAAACGATCGGGGAACCAGCCGGTTTCTGCGATTGTAGCGCCTGCAAATAAGCACAGCAATGGCGGGCGATGTGTTCTGCCGCATGTCCGTCACCGAATGGGTTTCGGGCGCTGGCCATGGCGCGGTATGCCGAGGGGTCTTCCAGCAACCGCAGAGTCTCTCTCACAATCGTTCCGGTCGTGGTTCCCACCAGGCGAGCCGTGCCTCCTTCAATGGCCTCCTGCCGCTCCGTAGTATCGCGCAACACCAAAACAGGTTTTCCCAGTCCTGGCGCTTCTTCCTGAATTCCGCCCGAATCGGTAAGAATCAAATACGCGCTCTTCATCAAAGCTACGAATTCGCGGTACGCCAAAGGCTCGATGATTCGCAGATTGTCCATCTTAACCGCCAGGGGACGAAGGATGCGGCCAACAGGATCCTGCACGTTCGGATTCAAATGAGCCGGATAAACAAAAAGCTCCTTCGGGCAGCGCGTCACCAGTTCCGCAATCGCGTTGCAAATCGATTCAAAGCCCGGGCCAAAGCTCTCCCGGCGATGTGCGGTAATCAGCACCATGCGCCTGCTGTCTTGCGTAGCGCTCCTGTCTTCCTTGATCGTCGCAGCCGTCATCAGCAACGCGTCAATGCTGGTGTTGCCGGTAACAAACACGCGCTCGCGCGGTTGCCCCTCGCGCAGCAGATTTTCGGCAGCGCGCTCGGTAGGAGCAAAATGCAAGGCGGCAATGCGCGAGGTCAGAACGCGATTCACTTCTTCCGGGAACGGGGAATACATATCGCCGGTGCGCAGCCCTGCTTCCACGTGCGCGGTGGGAACCCGGCAATAGTAAGCGGCCAGCGTCGCCAGAAAGGTGGTTGAAGTATCTCCCTGAACCACCACCATATCGGGAGCAACCTCCTTGATCACCCGCTCCAGCTCGGGAATCGCCCGTCCGGCAAACTCTCCCAGAGTCTGCGCCGGGCGCATAAGATCCAAATCCACCTCCGGCTTGATGGCAAAGATCTCCAGAACCTGATCGAGCATTTCGCGCTGTTGAGCTGTGACGCAGACGATAACTTTGCAGCCCGGTTGCGAACGCAGGCGCAAAATGACCGGCGCCAGCTTGATAGCCTCCGGCCGGGTCCCAAACACTACCAGAAATTTCGCCAAAATCAGCCTCCAGAGTCACTCATCGCATGGGCAATGGAATATAGCTATCCTATCCCGGCGATCCCGGCAAAGACCAGCTTGAAAATTGCAAAGCTGCGCATCTCAATTCAGGTCATACTCCACGGCGCGGAAAGAGGCGGCGTACCCGGATGGAAAGAAAAATGATGAGCAGTATCGCGATGGAGAGCGTGCCGAAAAGCACAATGAGGGAAGAGGAAGCGAGTCCGGCAACATCCAGAAATGCCGCAATGCCGCTCGAGCCGGTGATCTCCACACGATGACGCCCCGCGGGCAAAATCACCACCGCGCCAATTTCGCGCGCTCCAGGCAACACCGTGGCAGGCGGCCCGTCGACAATAACATCGGCGGGAGCGCGACTCAGTCCTGCCAATACCGGGCCTGGTGAATCGTAGTTAAAAATCAAGTGGCCGCGCACCGTGTCCGCGGAGATCAGAGACGAACTGATTTGCATGAGTTGCGGGCGCAACTCTCTGGTGTCTATCAGATGAAACCAGGATGTTGGCGCCGTCAGCGTATAACTTCCGGGCGGAAGCAGGGCGAATCCCAAGCCGCGATAGGGCCAGTCTTTGCCATTCCGATAAAGATTTTCCAGGTCCGAGGGCACATCCACTTCAATCGCATCTGGCGTCTGTACCGACCAGGTAAGATTGTGCGTGGTCACCGTGGCCCGGTCGGCCGCGGCATAGGCAAGCAATTCCAGGTCGCGGCTGCGTACCGTGCCATCGCCATAGAGCGCCACCCGGTCACTGAGTCTGCGCGCCGCGCGCACTGTGGCCGCCAATTCCACTCCCGAGGCAAGAGCCAGGGGCAGATGAGTCGAAGTGATATTGCGGCCGGAAACTACGTTCACGTCAATCATCAGGCGGGAGTTCGGCGGCACCAGCGGCCGATAGCGCGCTGCCAGCTTCAAATAACGCGACGGCGGATCAGACCAGCTGGCCGCAGGATCTTCTATCTGTAAAGTAAAAGGAAACTCGTGCAGCAGTTTGACGATAGCTAGAGAATCGACGCCTGCCTTGGTCGTCACCTCGGGATGATCTAGGCTATCAAGCATCGTTACAATCACTTCATGCCCGGAATTCGCAAAAGGCCTTAGCACCGTCAGAAAGATGCGATGCCACTGGGTAACCAAGGCCGTGCGTGATGCTAAATAGTGGTCCCATCCTTCCTGGTCGCCGCGCCACCAGTGGCGGGATCTGCGATTGAACAACTCTTGCGGATCGAAACCGTAGCTGGAGCGGAATGAGTTCCGGAAGTCTTCGTTCATAGGCACGACCGATTCCGGCATATCGCCGTTTCCTACCCCATCAAAGTTCAACTCGGCCAGATTAGCGCCGTCCCACGCCCAGCGATTCAGAACGTCCGTCATCACTCGCTGTGCCGCCATCCGGCAATCCGGGTTGGCAAAATTCATCGCCAATCGCCACGAGGGATACTTATTGCCTGCGGCCGGCACCTCGCGCCATTCAGGATGCTCTTCCCAGAAGATCGGGCTTACCTGGGGAAACTCAAACCAGGCATAAACCAGAATGCCGTTCGCATGGCAGACGCGAATCAACCGTCCGTAATCGTAGATATAGGCCTTGTTGAAAACCCAGGCCGCGGCGTAGATAACGCGCACGCCGCTCCTGCGCCACTGGACGGCAAGATCCTCAATGCTGATGCCTTGACGAAGGCCGGGATCGAAATAAAGCTCCGTGGTGCGCCGGCGCACAATCAGCTCTTGCTGAAATGCATCCAGCACATTCTCAAATAGAAATGGATAGCGGCTGGTTCCATCGGCGGTATAGGGATCGAACAGCGTTCCCAAATAAAGAACGATTCCCGCTCCGCGGGGAAAGTTGACGGCGATTGGGGTTTCAGCGGTCGTATCGTGGGCCAAAACCGTTTCTCCGGCAGGAACATGAAAGCGGTCCATGAGCGCGCTCGGCTGCCACTGCAATGGGGAATCAACTTCGGCGAAGCTGGTCACATTCCCAACCTCGACATTTCCCCCCGGGTAGATGACTCCCGTCTCTTCCGCCAGCTTTGAGCGTCCGTCCAGCAGCACCTTGCCGCCCGCGCGCACCCACTCCGCAATCCGGCTTGCATCGTTCTCCCCAAGAACCGAGGCTGCGGCATGTGGCACCACCAGCACTTCGTCCTTCGCTAAATTTGCTTTGCGCAAATCCGTCATGAGAATCATGCGCGGCGCAACGCCATACGCGCGGAACATGTTGGCCAAACTGGTCTGGTCGTTGCCTTCCTCGCCTTTTGCGGCGGCATTCCACACCATCGCCACTTTCAGTGTCTCGGGCAGCTTAACGGTCGGCGTCTTCTTGCGCAGGCTGGCGACCGTGCCGGCAAATAAGTGGCTCATGCGCCCGGCAAATCCAGGGGGCGGGGGACGGCGTTCGTCCACGCCGGCCGCAACCAAAATCTCGCCTTCCGCGGGCAGATTGGTTAGTTGCACAAAGCCCGTCTGGCGCTTATCGGACCATGTTTCATCGCGTCGCACACCGTCGCGGCCAATAATGAACTGGTGCAGGTAGGAGTCGTGCAGCGTGATGTTGGCGGCGGCGCCGTGGGTCGCAATCAACTTGTCCGGTGCGCTTACACGGCACGAAAAATCGCGAATGGAAACGAAAGTATATCCCTGCTGCTTGATGCCTCGAACCACGCTTTCCACCAGCTTTGGATCGATGAAGTCGTGCACAAACGCCGAGGCGATTCCATCCCGGACAACCAGAAAGGCTTTGGCGTTATCAATCAGCGCATTCGGATCGGGGCTCTCTATGGGCAGGTAGCCGATGTTTTCCGGAACGATTTGCCGGCCTCGCACATCGATGGTGGTATACGGATAAAACTGTTGCGTTCCCCGGGCGTCGATGGTGGACTCTTCGTAGAGGGTTGAAAATACGCGGCCGAACTCAACATAGTCGCGGGGCGATGCCATGTAATGCGGCGTCTCCCACGTAACAGGATAAATTTCGTTGCGGAAGCACTCCGCCAGCGCCGCGGCCAGCTTATCGCGCACCAGCTTCGCGGAGTCGTCGCCTCGCGGTCCATTCCTCATGCCGTCCCAGAACTCAAAATCGTCGGCTGTCACGCCATGGTATTGATGCGTGTAACCGTGCAGAATAATCGTTCCGCCTGAGGCTACGGCTTTGTGCAGCACGGCCACCAGTTCAGGGTTTTCCGAGAGGCGAATCTGCTTGTGCGCGTTGGGGTCGATAAATAGAGGTATAACACCAATCTGAAAAGGGATGCCTTCGCGGACAAAAACGTCGACCGCGCGCTGCACCGACTCCGCATCGTCATCGGGATTCACGTCTTCCAGGCGGATCATGGCGCGCCGCGAGGTCTCGTGGTTGACGCCCAGCATATCGTGCAACAAATCGCAAAAAGCCAGATACCGGTCCCGCGCGCCCACGTATGCAAATGGAGAGTCGGCGACCAGCCACAACTGGTTGCGGCGCACGATGTAGGGAACCTCATGGTTATCCGTGTCGATTGCGGTCGCCATCAATTGCACATGCGCGGGATCAAGAATGGCGATAGGCGTCAGCATCGCGCTGCCCTTGTCCAGAATTGTCCCGTGATAACGCACATGGCGGAATTTACTATACAATTCCACGGGCTTCACGCTCAGCCCGCGTTTGCGGTCTTCGCCATCGCTTAAAAAGCTGTCCAGCCCGAATCCAATCCACGCGATCATCGTTTTGCGGGCGCGAGCTTCGCGCAACAGAGCCTCTGGCCACACGCTCTTGCTTGAACCACCCACCACAAATACCGCGTCGTAACGGGCCATTTCTCCGGGTTTGAAGTCCTCCAATGGCCGCAGCGTCGGACGATAGGAGAAATGTCCCATCAGATTGGCAATGTAGAGCCCGTCGATTATCCCTTCGTGCGCCCCGACGGAGGTTCCGTCATAGAGAATCAGCGCCCTGGGCCCGGTAGACAAAGGACTGGTCGTCGGCCCGATCACCGCGCTCTTGTCCGTCTGACTGGCGGTTTGAGCGCCTGCCGCAACGGTCAGAATCAGCAAAATTGCGCCGGCCCCAAAAAAACGGAGCCAAAGAGTTTTCATGGCAGCCGCACCTCGGCAAACCGCTCCGTTTTTGCCCACGTGCGCTTGCGCCGGAGCACGACATCTTCAAATATGGCTCGGATCACGACCAGAATCCAAAGCTGGCAATAGGTAAAATACGCGGCCACCACCAACAGCATGTTTCCAACCGAGTCTTCTCCGGGTTCCCGCGACAAGGCAATCCCCACCTCGAGCACAAACAACAGAAAAGCCAGTATCCAGATGCTGGAAAAAGGACCGATCGCATGGATTGAAATCAATCCAAAAATGCCAAGGACAAACAGAATATCGGATAGCGTGATGGCTCCGCATACCACGTAATAAAGCAAAAGAGTGTACGCAAGTTCAAGAGCGAGAACGCGCGGACGAAGTTTCAGCAGTCTGGGCGCATGCTTGGTCAGCACGTAATTTTGTCCTCGCGCCCAGCGCACGCGCTGCCGGAACCAGACTCTCAGGCTCTCCGGTTCCTGCTCCCACGTAACCGCCTGGGGCACAAAGCGTATGCGCAGCCCGGTTTCGTAGATGCGGATGGACAGCTCGGAATCCTCGGTCAGCGCCTCATGATCCCAGCCTCCCACTTGGCTGATCACATGACGCCAGATGACAAAATTCGTTCCCGGAAGCGTGGTAACGCCCAGCATTGCCCATCGCCCCGCCTGCACAATCCATTGGAACGCCAGCGATTCCAGGTTGATAAAGCGGGTCAGCAGGTTCCGGTTTCTGTTAATGGTGCGAAACTTGCCCACGACGGCTGCCAGCGTGGGATCGTTCACCAGCGCCGCTACCAGTATGCGCAGCGATCCCTTCTCCGGCCGGTTGTCGGCGTCGTAGATTGCGATCAGATCGTGGCTCGCTGTCTCGGAGGCGTATTCCAGAGCAGCAGCCTTGCCCTGCCCGGAGAGCGCAGCCGGAACCGTCAAACACCGGATGCGCGCATCCTTCGCGGCAAGTTCTTCCACAATTTTGCCCGTGTCGTCCGTGCTGCCATCATTGATGACGATGATTTCCATCGATTCGCGCGGATAATCGAGCGCGCAGAGCGCCTTCAGCGTGCTGGCAATTACTTTTGCCTCGTTGCGCGCCGGAATGAGAATGGATACCTTCGGCAAGGGCTCATTGGACGGTAGCGTGGTGCCCTTCCAGGCCTTTCGCAGACTATATACATACCCCGCTAAAAATAAGATAAGCTGGTACGCGATCATGAACCAGATGATCGTTGTCGCTTCAATAAAAAGAGTATCAAGCCACAGAGATGAATACATGGGTAAGATATCCTTTGTATCGCGGTAAGCTCATGAAAATCAAGTATAAATGAGTCTTTCCCTATCCGGCAATTTTCACTCGCAAGCCCCTGTAATCTTGCTCCGGGAGTAACTGAGTTTGATGAAGGCGGAGGGTTTAGCTGGTTCGGTTAGCTGGGTATCCGGCTCAAAGAATGGCCCGCCAGGTCTCGTTTTCTTGCAACTAAACCATATGTAATCAACACTATATACCCACTACGTCGAAATAGGCGCACTACGTTCTCTGCAACCGCCACGCCGCCTCACGGCCTGGAGCGTAACTGAAACCGCGTTTCGTTTCTCCGCCGCCCCCTGCTACCGGTAAACCTGCGGAATGAAGTTCTGTTCCTGGATGGGCGGACGCACGTATTTCGACTTCTCCAGCTTCGGCAACTCCAGCGGCTTGGGCGTCAGATCGCGGTAATCGAACATCGACAGCAGATGTCTGATCACGTTCAGACGCGCGCATTTCTTGTCTTCCGCGTTCACCACATACCAGGGCGATTGCTTGGTGTCGGTCACCGCGAACATCTCGTCCTTGGCCCGCGAGTAATCCGCCCAGTGCTTGCGCGATTGCAAATCCATCGGGCTCAGCTTCCACCGCTTGGTGGGGTTCTTCATGCGCTCCTGAAAGCGCCGCTCCTGCTCCTCGTCGCTGACGGAAAACCAGTATTTAATCAGCCGGATTCCGGAGCGGATCAACATGCGTTCGAACTCCGGGCAGCTATGCATAAACTCCCGGTACTCCGCCTCGGTGCAGAAGCCCATCACCCGCTCCACACCGGCCCGGTTGTACCAGCTGCGATCAAACAGCACCATCTCGCCCGCCGCCGGCAAGTGGGGAACATATCTCTGGAAGTACCACTGTGTTTTTTCGCGCTCGGTGGGCGTGCCCAGAGCCACCACGCGGCAGATGCGCGGGTTCAGCGATTCCGTGATGCGCTTGATGGCGCCGCCCTTGCCCGCAGCGTCGCGGCCTTCAAAGATCACCACCACCCGCAGGCCCTCGTGGCGAATCCACTCCTGCAGCTTGACAAGCTCCACCTGAAGCCGGCGCAGCTCGCGCTCGTAGTCGCAGTCTTTTCCCAGCCGTAAAGTCTTTTCATCGTCCGGCTTCGGCGCCGGCAGGTCTCCGCCAACCTGTATGCCGGTTTCAGGCGCCGCCTCCTGCTCCTTCTCCGCCTTTTTCTTCTTGTGCTTGTCTTTCATTGGTCTTCCTTCTGCGTCACCGCTAACCCTTTTCTTATCGGCAGGATTCGCCGCCGCATGAATCATCATAATCCTCTGTTGCGCGGCTGATAGATCTTTTATGCGGACGATTCAAAACCAACGGGCGCAGGCCGGCTCTCCACCTTCCTGCGCCCATGTGTCGTGCCAATAGCCTTACGCCAGTTCAACTTTCAGCGTAATCGCCACATCAGAAACCTTCTCCGCGGGCATTTCCACCTTCAGGCAAGCCTCGTCCTGCTTCCACTTGAGCTCGCCCTTATGGCCCAGCAGCTCCACTTTCTGGATCTTTCCCGGAGCCTGCGGACTGGCCAAACCGAGCGCCTGCACCACTGCCGCCTTCTCCGGCCAGCCCATCACGAAGGCGTAAAGCGTGCTTCCCTTGGTGGTAAAGCGAACATCCTCGGCAGTAAAGCCCTTCTGTCTGTCCTCGTTAAAGTTGCCGGCCTTGATCTCCACCTTGGTCGAAGGGCCTTCTCCATAAATCTTCCACGGCCGTGTGGAATAGATGCCCTCGCTGTTCACATCCATCCACTTGGTGATGCCGTCCAGAACCACCATCTCCTCATAATCCAATGCGCCGGAATTAGGCAGCGGGAAGTTCAGCAGCAGGTTGCCGTTCTTGCTCACGATGTCTGCCAGCAGATCAATTACCTTCTTGGCCGGCTTATATTTCGCGCCGCGGTTGTAATGCCATTGGCCGATGCAGGTGTCGGTCTGCCAGGGGTTCGCGACAATGCCGTCGGAGACACCGCGTTCGTGATCAAGCGCGCAAGTGCCGATGGCGCAATCGCTATCTTCCTTGCTGGTGTAGACCGCCTCAGTCGCGCCGCCATGGACTTGCGCGCTCACGTTGTAGAGATGCGCCACCATCTTCAGCCCGTATTCTTCGAAAGGAAGATGACCGTCGGTGTACAGAAGATCAGGCTGGTACTTGTCGATCAGGTCGGTCATGCGGTCCAGGTAATGCTGCTTCCACGATTCGGGAATTGCATTATCATTCCATTCGACTTTTGTCATGTCGATTAAGCGCGCGCAGTTGGCGTCATGATACAGGTCCGCATACTGTGGATCGGCGCCGTCATAGAGTACGCCGGCCAGCGGCCCGGTCTTGTCCGCGCCGTGGCTCACCGCAAACCACTTGTAACTGATCCATAGATGCTCGCTGACTCCGAAGCGCAATCCCTGTTTGCGCGCCGCGTCCCGCCACATTCCCACCACATCCTTCTTAGGTCCCATCTTCACCGCGTTCCAGCGCGTGTATTTGGAATCCCAGAGGTCGAAGTTGTCGTGATGTACGCCCATGCTGACGAAGTACTTTGCCCCCGCCTTCTTGTACAAGCTCATCAGGTGTTCCGGTTCCCACTTGGCGGCCTTCCAGTCATTCATCAGATCCTTATAGCCCACCTTCGAGGGATGGCCGTAGGTTTCCACATGATAGCGGTATTGTTCCGTTCCCTGCACGTACATATTGCGCGCGTACCAATCTCCGTACTCAATCGCCGACTGCGGACCCCAATGCGCCCAGATGCCGAATTTGGCGTCGCGAAACCAATCAGGAATCCGGTAGCTCTCCAGAGAATCCCTGGTTGCGTCGAAATGACTGCCCAGCGCCGCCTGCGCCCTTGCAAACCTCGAGAGCGCCAGCGCGGAACATGCCCCGCCCATCCACTGTAATAATTCACGCCTGTTCATGGTTATGCTCCTCCAATTACCCTCCGCAGAATACCCGCACCGCCTCTTCGCGTCAATTACGGGCCGCAAACAGCCGTCAATTATAATGAGTAGATCATGCTGTCAGTTCAACGGAAAATCCGCCGCGCGCTGCTCCCCGCGCTGCCTGTCAATCGACGGGAACGGACAGCCGCATGAGTACAACCACTACCGCGCCGCATCATGCGGACGAACATCACGATTGGAAACCGGCGGTTAACCCCTGGCTGGTTGCCGCCTCCGTCATGCTGGCCACCTTCATGGTGGTGCTCGACTCCTCAGTGGCCAACGTCTCCCTGCCGCACATCGCCGGCAACCTCTCGTCCACCACCGATGAGTCCACCTGGGTTCTGACCAGCTATCTCGTCTCCACTGCCATCATGCTGCCCGCCGCCGGATGGATCGCCCGGCGCATCGGCCGCACCCGCCTGTTGCTCATCTCCATCCTCATCTTCACCATCGCCTCGCTGCTCTGCGGCATGTCTGTCAACATGCCCATGCTGATTGTGGCCCGCATTCTGCAGGGCATCGGCGGCGGCGGAATGCAGCCGCTGGCCCAGTCCATCCTGCTGGAAAGCTTTCCACCTCGACAGCACGGCACCGCCATGGCCGTCTATGGCCTCGGCGTTATCGTCGCCCCCATTATCGGCCCCACCCTCGGAGGTTGGATCACCGACAGCTACTCCTGGCGCTGGATCTTCTACATCAATCTCCCCATCGGCATTCTGGCGCTCTTCATGGTCAACCTTTACGTCGAAGATCCGCCCTATCTTCGCCACAAATTCAAGGGAGCCATCGACTATCTCGGCTTCGGCCTTATGGCTCTCTGGCTGGGGACTTTGCAGTTGGTGCTGGACAAGGGGCAGGAGTCGGACTGGTTCGCCTCCACCTGGGTGCGATGGACGGCCGCCGTCTCCGTCCTGGCGCTCATTGCCTTCATCGTCCGCGAATTGAAGGACCTCGAGCCCATCGTCCACTTGCAGGTTTTTGCCGATCGCAACTTCAGCGTGGGAACGCTGGTTACCGGCGTCTATGGTTTTGTTCTCTATGCCTCCACGGCCATGCTGCCCCTCTTTCTGCAAACCATGATGGGCTATTCGGCGCTGCAGAGCGGCATGTCCGTCAGTCCGCGCGGCTTCGGAGCCATGGTTTCCATGGTGACCGCCGGTCTCCTCGTCCGCTACATCGATGGCCGCTGGCTGATGGCCTTCGGCTTTACCCTGCTCGGTTACTCCACTTGGATGCTGGGCCAGATCAATCTCGCCATCGGCATGGGTTCGGTAATCGTGCCCAACGTGATGAGCGGCCTGGCCATGGGATTCGTCTTCGTCCCCCTCACCACCATGACCCTCAGCCGGCTGCCCAAAAAAGAAATGGGCAATGCCACCGGCATCTACAACCTGATGCGCAGCATTGGCGGCTCCATCGGCATCGCCACCGTCACCACCATGCTGGTGCGCGGCGCTCAAACTCATCAGAATTATCTATCCGCTAACGCCGGCGCGGGAAACCCCGTCACCGGCGCTCTGGTGCGCGGCCTTCAGGCCAAACTCTTCTCCCAGGGCGTCGACATGGTCACCGCCCATCATAAAGCTGTAGGAATGCTCTACCGCAGCGTGCAACAGCAGGCCGCCCTCATGGCCTACATGGACAACTTCCGCATGATGGCTTTCCTCGCGTTGCTCTGCGCGCCTCTGCTTCTGCTCTTCCAGAGGGTGAAGAAGCACGATTGATCGACCGTTTCACGGAGAATAAATCTGGTGCACTACACTCGCCACGTCTTTGTTTTCTGCGGGAAGTGTGTACTTTGCCTGAAAACCGCCTTACCCCTCCGCCTGCACCAGCAGACAGGTGATATTGTCGTGCCCTCCGGCCAGGTTGGCCGCTTCCACCAGGTTGGCGCACACTTCGGTGAGCGGCACCTCGGCGGCCAGCAGAGATTCGATCTGCGCATCGGGGACTTCCCCCGTCAATCCGTCCGAGCAAAGCAAAAATATATCGCCAGCTTCGGCCATTACCGGAAACAAATCCGGCTCCACGCTTGGCTGCGTGCCCAGAGCGCGGGTGATCACATTGCGCAGCGGGGAGCGCATGGCCTCCTCTTCGGACAAGTGGCCCATCCGAACCTGCTCCTCCACCAGCGAGTGGTCCTCGCTGATCTGTTTCAGTTTGCCGTTGCGCAGCAGGTAGCAGCGGCTGTCGCCCACGTTGAAGACCAGCACGCGGCGTCCTTCAATTGCCATGCCCACCAGCGTGGTGCCCATGCCGTTGTGCTGGGGATTGTCCTCCGCGTGGGAATAAATCGCCTCGTTGGCGCTGCGGATTGCCTCTTCTACCGCCTCTTCAAGCGGCTTGCTCCCGTCCCGGTTGCCCAGCAGGCGTAGCATCTCCTTTACCGCCAGGGCACTGGCGATTTCTCCGGCCGCGGCGCCGCCCATGCCATCGCAAACCACATAGACCCCATGTTCGGCGGATACTCCGGACATGTCTTCGTTGGATTCACGCTTGATGCCGCAGTCAGATAGCACTGCATACGTGTAGCGAACGTCTGTCGTGGACAAGAAATCTCTCCCGTAGCCCAGTTTACACGGCTCCACGCTCATCGGCTCATCGGGTAAGCACCGGGCCGGGCAATGCAGCTACCGGCAGCGGCTTTGGCGCCGGCAACTCGAATACCTGAACCGCTCCGCCGGTGAGCACCGCCACGCGTTGTCCCGAAGGCGAAATGGCCACATTCCCGCCCGCGTCCAGCACCGGATTGGCCGCCGTCTCCAGCACAACACTGCCGTCCGCCGCATTTACAACCTCCACCAGTTGCCCTACGATGTCGTCTTGATCGAGGGTCGTGCGGGCTCTTACCGGGCGGTTGATCGCCAATGCCTCTCTGGCCAGCCGCAGGCCATCCGGCGAGCGCACCACCAGCGGCCACACCGTCGTATTCGAAGTCGCCGCATCCCACAGCCGCCGGCCATCTGTCGTCATCGCCACCAACTTGCCCGCGCCCTCCGAGGCGCATGTCGTCGCCAGCACCTCCCGCTGCGATAGAAAATCAAAGAGCGGCGGACAGCTCGATTCCACCTGCCCCACAATGGCGCTGCCCCCGCTGAAATACTTCAGATTCAGCAGCCATTCGCCGCCCCGCGCGCGCAGGCTCTCCAGGTAGCCGTCGGAGTTGATGGGCAAATGCACCGTTGAGCGGGCGCGGCTCACCAGCATCACCTGGCCGGAGTCCCGGCGCAATATGCGCACCTCCAGATCAGATTCGCCGCTTGACTGCTGCCCAAACCCGTTCTGCGTTTCCTGCCGCGATCTCTCGCCGGTTTGTTCTCTCGCCGCCGGCTCGCGCGAGTTGGTCACCAGAATCTGTTGCGTGGGGTCCATCTCCAGCCACAGCAACGGCCCCGGAAAGCGCAAAAAAGGCTTCAACTCCAGCGTGGCGTCGCCCATCTCCAGGTTGTTGCGGTCGCGTAGCAGAAACCGTCCCTCGCTCAGCGCCCACAGATAGCGCTGCCGGTCGTGAACCGTCCACAGAGCCTCGGCCTCCACCGTGCCCTCCGGCAGTTTCAGAACCACTGCGCGAATCCGCCGCTCCTCGCCCTCTCCACTGTCGCGGTGCACCAGTCCCGGCACCCGAAAGGTGAACAGCAGCCGGTTTTCATCCAGAAAATCCAGCGAAACCACGCTGTTCCGCTGGCCAAGATAAATAGCTCCCGGCCCCGAAAAGCCCAGCGGCCCAACCGCTATCTTGAATGCCGGCGGCTGAGAGGGCTTGTCGGCAATCCGGTCAGGCAGCGCGTTTTCTTTGGGAATCAGGATCGGCGCCGGCGCATTCGGTATCTGGCCCTGCGCAGCCGCAATCGCGCACAACGCCGCCGCCATCGCCGTCCCCATCGATGTTAGGAGCAGTCCCACTCTCGCTCCCCATCCCACCGCAATCAACTGCTTCGTCATTTATAGATATTCTCGCCTATGCGGCCGGTTTTCGGTTGTGATGTGCCGATGGGTTGCGAACTTGTAGCGCCGGCCTCCATGTAGCGTCGGCCTCCCGGCCGGCTGTAGCGTGGACCGGGAGGTCCACGCCGTACTCTACACCATCTGTAAATGCTTTACGCTCGCCTGAGCGTTTGACGGAGGGAGCAGTGGCCTTCAGGCCACTGAATGCTCGCCTTGCAACGAATGCGGCTTAGCCGCGGGCTTTTCATTTGTCGTGGATATGAAACCAAATTTGAGTGCCCTTGTCCATAACTGCTCGTATTAGTGAAATGAATTGACGGCAGAAATCACTCCTAACAAGACCGTGCAATCAAGTGCAATATTATCTTGACAGTGTAATTCGTTTGCGCAATATTATTTTGTTCAGGAGGATGTATCATGGCAAGTCGGATAGTAATGTACAAAGTTCGGTCTGTTACTGGAACAGTTAAGACCGTTGTACAGTTTTTAGTTGGGCATCGCTGGCGCGTTGCCCTATATCCCGGCGCTTTATGCGTTGCGATCCTGCTCACTACAGTTCATGCCCAGACGCCTCAAAATCCCAACGACCACCGGCGTCCCAACATCGAGGAGCGCAAAACATACGAAAAGCGCATGATTGCGATTCACCCGGCGAAGCCGGGATGCTTTGAGGCCCATTTTCCTGAGGAGAAGTGGACTGAGACCAAATGCGCGCCTGCGCCCCGCTCGCCCAATCCGAGACACCAGGGCGCCCACCCCAATTCCGTTGGAGCCGGCAACGATTATTTCGCTACCGTGAGCAGCGGCAACATCTCGCAAGTCACTGGTTCATTCGACAACGTATCGGGTGTCGTCAAGCTGCTGGGACCGATTGGCGGCAAAACCTCGGTGGTTTATCCGAACGTTTACGCCATGCAGACGAATTCGAACACATATACCCCAACCTACTGCGGCACACTGACCGACTGCGCCTGGGTACAGTTCATATTCAGTCAGACGCAATGCGGTTCGAGCCCCTGTGTCTTCATCGAATACTGGTTGCTTAACCATACTTCACCCTGCCCGACCAACGCCTCGTGGACGTACTACGGCCCTGGCACGGCAGATTACGTGCCGGGCACGACGCCAGGATGCTACCTAAACACACCGGCCAAGAGTTCGTCGGCGGTGCCCTTGTCTGACCTTGGCAGTCTCCGCATCGTCTCCACGACCCAGGGCGGCAATGACATTGTCACCGCGTCTGACATCGACGGCAAGCTAAGTTCGCAAAGTTACTCGAGCATCGCCAATCTTGCCTCCGGGTGGACGGGCGTTGAGTATAACCTGGTGGGCGACGGGTACGCTACCGAAACCTTCTTCACCTCCACCAACAATGCGTCCCTCACCCTGCGCGTGGCGACTGTGGACACGAAAAACACTGCGCCGAAATGTACTTCTACCGACTTTAATGGCACTACGGCGGAGAGCAACAATCTCAACCTCACAGGCGCCTGCGCAGCCGTAACCAGCCCGGCCCAGGCGATCGTCTTTACGGAGAGTGGTGGCGGGCCCTTACCCTCTGGCGTCAGCGTTGGCGACCCGCACCTGACGACTATCCACGGCGCTCACTACAATTTCCAACATACCGGTGAGTACATCCTGATCGAGTCCGATCCCGATCTTCAGGTGCAAGTCCGCCAGGTCATATTCACCCCGCCGACGAAGCCTGCTATCGCGTACAACAAAGGCGTGGCCGTCAAGATGGGTAATGAAAAATTCGTCGTTACTTTAAAAGGGACGACGGTCAATGGCAGCCCTCGTACGATCGACAACGACCACGAACTCGTGCTTGATGGCGGAGTCAATGTAGTGCACCGCGGCAGCACCTACACTGTCTCTCGCCCAAGCGGCGACATTATCCATATCACCGTGAACGGCGATCACATTGATGTATCGGTGCAACTTGGGGCCACCAACGACTCGACGGTGCGCGGCCTCCTGGTGGGCAACCCCGCCGATGAGAGTCATCCCCTGGTGGGGCGCGACAAAAAGCCCATCAAGGGTGCGGTGAGCAAGGTTGCGCTGCAAAACTACGTTGAGAGCTGGCGCGTGGAACCGAAGGAATCGCTCTTCGGCGATGAAGACCGTCCCAAGCCGAGCGGCCCCGTCGATACACTCACCACCGATCGTCTGGACAAAGCAATAGAAGAGCAGGCCCGCAAGATCTGCGTCGACCGGGGTGTGAAAGAAGAGACAGCGCTCGACGATTGCATCCTCGACGTCAGCATCACGGGTAAGCCCGAAACGGCCGATGCCTTTCTTTACACTACTAAGCCGAAGCAAGTTATTCACGAGCGCTGATCTGTTCCAGCGCGGTGCGGGCAGCCAGTCTAGTCCGAACCCGCAGGGTGCCAGGTGCCCCCGGTCCCTCGCCTTTGGGGACCGGGGATACCACGTACCCCATGCGTACCTGTAGCGCCGGACTCACGGCCGGCTGTAATGGTGGTTTCCAAGCCGCCAGCAGAGCGCCCGTCTAAGCCTGGGCATCGAGTGGGGCGAGGCCGGGGAGTTGTGATTCATGAAGCATTAGAGAACGGCCTCAGGGCGGAGAATTCCACTGTATACTACGAATAATTTCTCAACCTGAAAAGTGTATGATGACCGATAAAAACGCCGCGGTTGAAAGTCATGCTCGCTTCAAGCGGAATTTCATTCTCTTGTCGCCGCTGCTTCTTACCGCAAGCAACTATGTGACGGCTCGCCTGTCGGCCCATTTCTTGGGGCGCTGGGCTTGGGTTCCGCTCCAGATCGAATACTGGGCAATGCTCACGGCCATCCTGGCCTTTTGTGGCGGATGGACGGTGCTGCGCCAAGGTTACCGGCGGCCAACACACTGGGGCTGGTGGATTCCCTGCCTGCTGGTTGGTTTAACGCCACTGCCTGTTCTCCTGCTTAATCGAGGCTTAATGCGTGAACCATTGTTGATTGCCAGTTGGCTGGCGATTGCATTGGTCAATCCGTTTTTCGAGGAAACCTATTGGCGCGGGCTTTTCGGCGAGGTGACACAATCATGGCCTGCCCTCTTGGCGTGTGTTTATCCAACCCTGTTTTTCGCATTTGGCCATCCACTTGGCCTTGGCGTTTTTTCGATTGGCTGCCGCAGCCGGGACATGTTGGTCGCGCTCATCGTCATGGGGCTTGTCTGGAGCTACACATATCGCCGTACTCGCAGCTTACAGGCCATCACCTTTTCCCATATGCTCGTTGACTTCTTCAATATGAGCGTCTGGGTGTACATGAACATCCTGATCCCCAAGAGTAGCCTGTAAGATAAGCAGGCATTGGTCAAAAAACTGGCAGGTAAAGCGCAACTCTATCGCGCGATGAAGAACATCAGCCGGGTGGCGGGTGGCCACGGTCAAGTGACTTTTCAAATCATGCTGAGGGTGCCCCCGGTCCCTCGCATTTGAGGACCGGGGATACCACAAACCCCCTGCGAGCGAATAGCGAGCCTCCGCCGCACCGCAGGTGGTTGCAGATAATTACCACGAATTGTGCACAATAGTCCTTAGAAGCTTTCCTCCAATCGTCCGGCACGTCCTATTTGCGCCGCATTCCAGCCGGAAGTGGCCTGAAACGGCCCATAACTCCTTTGCCAGGAATATTTTGTAGGGAACTTCATTGTTTTCTATATTTTACAGCGCAACCCTGCCTGTAAACTCAAGAAAACAAGGATTTTGTGCCCAAAGTATGGGTGGGGGTAGGGGTTGCCAAGTTTGGGCAGTGATGCGGCTTTTCGATCTTGCGCGGCTGTTACAGGCGGGGCCATCCAGTGCCGGCGCGGCTTTGACGCCGAATGTGCAAAGTCGTTTAATGATTCCAGCATTCAAGTTCTTCCCGCAACTGAGGTGAAACGCATGAACCGTATCGGAGGACGGCTTCTCTATTGGTCGCCCAGGATCCTTTCCATTGGCTTCGCGATCTTCATCAGCCTTTTTGCGCTGGAAGCGCTGAATCAGGGGTATGGCTTCTGGCAAACGGTGCTGGCCATTCTGATCAATCTGGTCCCTGCGTACATCGTCGTGGCTTTGATTCTCGTCGCCTGGCGATGGGAATGGGTTGGCGCCCTTCTATTCGCTGCTGCCGCGGTTCTTTACACGGCCCAGGTTCGGCCCAGGCATTTCAGTTGGGCCGTAATCAGCAGTATCGCGCTTCCATTACTGGTCATCGCGGCATTATTTTTGCTCAATTGGCTTATGCGGCAACAACTGCGCACGGCGCGCTGATCGCAGTCGCATCGTCTGTGCAAAGTGAGATGTATTCATACGATGGAATTATAGGAAGGAGTTTCCTATGACGATGGCAAGGATAGTCTCCGTTGCTGTGCTCTGTATCTCTTTATGCGGCGCGTTGATGGGACAGCGCACTAAAGAGGAAGTGACCGCCGAGAAACGAATCACGGGCACATTAAACCAGATGTACGAGGCGGAGAAGCGGAAGGACCTCAATTTTGTCTTATCTCACCTCGCCGGCGATTTTGCCGAGGTCGCGGGTAATGGAGGCGTGTATCACCGCGCGGACATCGAGGCGGAATGGCCCGATGTCGTACTGCACGACTACAAACTCTCAGACTGTGCCTTCAAGCTGATGACCAGCGACTCCGCGTACCTGAGTTGCAGGATGGAAGTGGATGCGGCTTACAAGGGGCAGCCGTTTCCAGGCCGTATCCGGGTGACCACTGTGTGGACTCGTCATGGAGGCGAATGGTCATTACAGTTTGAACAGGGAACGATAATCGCCGAACCGTCGAAGATCAATTAGAGAAGCTCTGTTTAAGTCGATGTTTTGAAAGGGCACGGCTTTAGCCGTGCCGTAAAGGCAGCAAAATCAACGTGGGCTTTAGCCCCTGAGGGAATGCTGGATCAATAGAAGCACTTGATCAGAGGTTCCTTAGCGAATTCTGGACCGTTGGCCCGGTAATTTGTAGACTGTACCACTCTCGGTTTTTTGCCGTGATACGCACGCCCCGCTCATGTGCGACATTAAAGAAAGATGGATACAAGCGCCACAATCTCTCCGCGCCTCGCCTTTCTCGGCTATGGAGCCTGCTTTATTGCCGGCTGCCTTTGGGGCACGGGCTTCTACTGGGGCCGGCTGGCGCTCAACGAGATGAGCGTCGAGCACATGGTGCTCTATCGCTTCCTCTTTGCCTCTCTCGGCATGTTGCCAGTGGCCTTCCTCCATCGCCGCAGCTTCCGGCTCTCCGCCGCCGAGACGCGCCTGCTGCTCCTCTGCGCCTTTCTCGGCGTGCCCCTCCAGTTTCTGCTCCAATTTCACGGCCTGGCTCGCACCACCGTCAGCCACGCCTGCCTCATGGTGGGCGCCATGCCGGTGCTGCTGGCTGCCGGCGCCGCGTTCTTCGCGCCCAAAGGCTCCAAAGAGGAACGCCTCGATCTCTTCGGCTGGATGGCCCTTTTCGCCTCCACCGTCGGTGCCGCGCTGATCGCCTTGGGCGGCAATCGCAGCCACGCCGTGCGTGGTGAACCATCGCTCAGCGGAGACCTGCTGGTCGTCTTCTCGCTTTTTATTGCGCTGGCCTGGATTCTGCTCAGCAAGAAGCTGATGAAAACCCATTCTCCGCCCGTGGTCACCGCCTACACCATTCTCTCCGGAACCATGATGCTGCTTGTCTGGGTGCTTGGTCCCTGGCTTCTGGCCCCGCTGACCCACGCCAGCGTATCACCGCTCCCCTTCGCTCACGTCAGCCTCACCGCCTGGATGGCGTTGGCCATCAGCGGCCTGCTTTGCACCGCCACCACCACGCTGCTGTGGAACTGGGGCATTCACCATGTCCCCGCCTCCCGCGCCGGAGTCTTTCTGAACATCGAGCCCGCTCTCGGCTCATGGCTGGGCGTTCAACTGCTCGGCGAGCATCTCGGCCCCTATGCCTGGGCCGGTGGCGGCCTCATCCTGGCGGCGGCTCTCGCTCTAACCACCCGCGGCCATCAGCCCGAGCCGGCCATCATTCTCGAATAATCGCCGGCAAATGCTCTAATATCGGTTTCATGGCAGCCAGCAAAATCCCCATTGCCGCGCACAGCCCCCGCCGCGACCTTCTCGAACTGGCCGTTGCCTACACTCTCATTCTGCTCGCCATCTGGTCACCCCGCCCCTGGCAAAGAATTCTCTGGTGGGCCGCGGCCGCCGCCGTCCTGGCCATCGCCGCATTTTCCTTTCAGGGCCTCGAAGCCATGGGCCTGCGCCGCGAAAACTTCCTTCGTTCACTCTGGATTGTGGGCGCGGCCACTCTGCTCTCCGCTGTAGCCATCGCCCTTGCCGTCCGGATGCGCACTCTGCACTTGCCGGGGCCTCCAGCGACAGGTCTTGGTCGCAGGGGCGGACTTCCCCCCACTCCGCTTCTCTCCATCAGGACCTATGCGGGCTACATCCTCTGGACCTTCGTGCAGCAACTCCTGATTCAGTGCTTTTTTCTCGCGCGCGTCCTGCGCCTGCTTCCCAACCCAAAACTCGCCGCCCTCGTCACCGCGCTCATCTTCGCCGCGGCCCATCTGCCCAGCCCCATTCTCGTGCCCGTCACCTTGCTTTGGGGCTTCGCCTCCAGCCTGCTCTTTCTCCACTATCGCAATCTCTATACGCTGTCCTTGGCGCACGCCATCCTGGGAATCACGCTCGCCATCACCGTTCCAGCGGCGGTGCACCACAATATGCGCGTCGGGCTGGGCTACCTCACCTACGGCCACGCCCATCGAGCTGCTCAATCACCGCAGCCATAACGACCAGATTGCATCCACTGAAGCGTGGGTGATGGCCGAGGCGCCCACCCGTCGCTCGCTGCGCCATGCGCGCCCATAGAAAATGCCCGCCATTGCGGCCAGCAGCACATAGCGCCAGTTGAAGTGCGCCGCCCGCTTGTTGAAGTGCGCCAGGCCAAACAGTATCGCCGTCAAAATCAGCGCCGCAGTGCGCCCCGTGCGCCGTTCCAGCAGATTCTGTAGCCAGCCGCGAAAGAACAGCTCCTCCGGAACGGCGATAAAGAAGAAGGTGAAAATCCATGCTCCGGCTATCGGCGCCATTCCCGGCCATCCCGTGTGCAGATGCAAAAATCCCAGGCTCAGCCCCACAACCAATGCAATCGGCGTATACAACGTCAGCTCCCGCAAGCCGATGGCCGCATCCCGCAGGCGCAGCCTCAGGTCAAAGCCAGTTCCCTCCAGTTGCCGCAGCGCGATAAAGCCGTAGATTCCCGCATCCAACAGCAGCACCTTGTTGAAGATCGCCAGATGGGCCGGCCACGCGCCCTCAAACCAGCGCAGATCCACCGCCAGCCCCAGCACCGCCAGAACCAGAAAATCCCGCCAGTTGCCGTGCTGATTCTTATCAACCCGTTCCGCATCCCAAAGCAATCCCGCCACTGCCACCGGCAACAGTGCATACAGCGCCAGCCAGCCCCAGCGGAAGACGCCGCCGCCCAAAGCCACCAGTAGATAAGGCACGCTCAAGAACGCCGGAGATGCCAATTGCGCCCATAGCGGAAGCAGTCGGGCCCGCCCCGCCGCCCACTGCGGAAAGAACGCCGCCGTCAGAAACGGCGTCAGCGCCAGCAGCGCGGCCATCACGTTCGCCGGAGTGATCAGCGTGTTCACTTCCATACTGATGCCTCTTTCTGTAGTATCCACCGGCAGCTGG
>Ga0326728_10001560_pt1 | contig 80650 bp, 64 predicted proteins | sample MB3enrmetagenome_FD_207602 | JGI IMG/M metagenome (GOLD analysis project Ga0326728, IMG submission 207602) | Lab enriched peat soil microbial communities from McLean, Ithaca, NY, United States - MB31MN | ecosystem: Environmental > Terrestrial > Soil > Wetlands > Peat | place: USA: New York...
ATAAGTTTATGCAATAGAATCCAAGCCCATCGCGTTGATCCAGGACACGCCCCATAATTCCTATCGTGCGGGGCATTGCGACCTGCTGTCCGAACGATAGATCTCAGCGCGACACCCCAGCGAGAAATCCGCCCCAACGTCCGCAATAAGATCGAGGCCTCCGTCACCGAACTGCAATGCTTCCGCGCCTCCTTCACAAGCTCCTTCCGGGTCGAAACTCATCTACTTGATCTCCGCGGAAAACGCTGCATTCGTAAATTCATTCTATCAATATCGAAACCATTTGGCGATCACTGCGACATGCGCGACGCGGCATTGGGTCGTCTGTGGCAATGACGATTACGAGCATATACAATTCTCGTCAATCGAAGAGTAATGGTGGTCTCGAATTTAAATGCAGCTTTTCAAGGTCGCGGAGATAACGGTGTGGAGAGCGCTACCGCCGCGCCGGTTCGCTATCGTGCATCGGACCCAGTGCTAGGTGCGCACTCCGGCGTGGCGAATTACATATAACTGGCCGATGAATGCTGCGCGGCGTGTTCGAGCACAAGCCGCTCCATATCCGGCGACCGGATCGCGCCAGATTATCGGCGCGACTGCGCTCGCAATTTTATGTTGAGGGCCCTTTATCAGTCGCCGGCGCTTCGCGCCGCTGCGGCGTTCGGTCTGGCGGGGGCGGCATTCACCATAGGCAATCTGATTCTCGCGAGAGTATTTTCCGCCCAACAATTCGCGCTAATCTCGCTGGTCATCGGCGTAATCTCCGTGTCGGGTCCTACTGCACCGCTTGGCCTCGATCTGGTCATTGCGCGCCGGGGCCTGAGTTTCACGTCGCGCTTGCGTACAGCAGTACTCGCCTCGTCGGTAGCGATAGCGATGGCGACTGCTTGCATCGCGGCTGCGCTTTACGGTCTAAGCATTACCTTGCTCAGCGCTATTTTCCTCGCGACTGCTGCCGTTGGCGTGTCGCAAGCCACCGCCGCACACTTCCAGGGTCGGCGGCAATTTGCCGTAGCAGTTCCTTATCTTCAGATGTCCAATTGGGCACTGGTGCCGGTTGCGATTGTTTCCGCGGCGTTCGGTTTCACGACGGCATTGGTCCCTTGCGCACTGATCGCGCTTGCGGCGCTGATTACGGCCTCCGTCGGTTGGCGGCGGGTCGCCAAGCTTACCGAAGGCGATTCTTCTGATTTCGCCAGCCCGACGGTATGGCGGGAAGCAATTTCCTTGATGGCAATAAATACCGCGAGCACCTTCTTCCTGGCACTCGAGCGCCTGGTAATTCCGATGACAGTGGGTATCGAGCACCTCGCATTGTTTGGAGTCGCCGTTTCCCTGGTGGGATCACCGTTCCGCATGATTCAAGGAGCCATAAGTTTCACTATCATTCCCCGATTGCGCGAGGCGAAAAACGTTGAAGAACGCCGACATTTACTGCTTCACGAATTTATTCTGATTGGAACGGTGCTGGGACCGGCTTGCATAGCAATTTGGATTGTCGCCCCTTTCCTTGCTCATTGGTTCCTCGGAGGGAGGTACGATTTGAGTTCGGCGATAATTGTGGCGATGCTGATCTCAGGCATTCTCAAGGTCTTGAGCTCATTTTCCACGTCGGTTGTGAATGCGCTGGCCTCGGGTACCGGACTGCGCCTGCTGAGCGCTTCATCGTGGGTATGTGTCGTTCTCGCAGCGCTGCTGGCTTATGCCGGCCGCTCGTGGGGGCTCTGCGGTGTGATTTACGGGATCGCTTTGGGTTGGTTGGCCCGGTGTGCCGTGGCATTCTGGATTTCTGCGCCTCTCCTCAGGCGCTAATATCTCGCTGAGTCTGTGATTGTATTCCTGGTGACACACAATCATCCCGAAGCGGCCAAGTGGCGGAATCTGATCTGGCCCTCAGGCGGAGGATTTCGCAGTGGCCATCGGGGTCCGAGGAGTATGATTGTGTGAACCAGATATCACTACTCCCCATTACTGCGCGATTTTGATTACAGCTGCGGCCAACCCTGTGCGTGAAAGATCTGTGAACTCCTAGCGCGCGCATATTAGAAGTTTATTATGATACTAGCATTTAGTGTCGCAAGCGGAATCCCGCGACAATTCACCAGAGAATTTGAACAATGATGCGGTACCTGCTCTTTCTGATTATTTGCGTTCCCGCGTTCATTGATATCTCTGGGATCAGCCTGAGTCTCGGTGCCGGCATGAGTGCGAAAAATCTGGTGCTCTACTTGGGAGCCGGCTGGCTCTTGCTGCAGAACGCCCTGGGACGGCCGTTCAAAGGCGGACTGCAATCGATACGATCGATACAGAGTTGCTTCATGGTTTTGATAGCTTACGCCATCATCAGCGTGTTCATCGCCAGCCAACTTATTCATTATCCGGGTTACGAACTCTCGGTCAGCGCGATCTCCCTCAAAGTTTTGCTGATCGATTCTATGGTGTATTTTCTGGTGTTTTTCTATGGCACTCGCACGACCGCTGACGCTCGTTGGCTCCTCAAGATGCTCATATTAGCGGTTAGCGTCGCGAATCTCTTCACCATTGCGAGGGCGCGCGGAATCATCTCCTTTGGAGTACCGGTCATGAGTTCTGACCGCGTAGACGGAGTATTCGGAGACGCAAACGAGACGGGCACCATGATCGCCTGTTTGTTGCCGGTGTACGTATCCGTCATTTTGTCCGAGAAGGGATTCCGTAGGATATTTTGGCTTGCCTGCATGATAGTTTCGGTGGTCGTGATATTCCTGGGCGTGTCTCGAGGCGCGCAAGTGGGTCTCTTATTCGGATCCCTGTGGGCCGCCTACCTTTGTCGCAGCTACATATCTTTTCGGGTTGCGGCCAAATGGGGATCGGCGATTCTGGCGATCACGTTGATAGCCGCGATAATCGCTGGCCGCACCTACGTTGAAATTTATATCCATCGCTGGACTGGCGTATACCTGTCGAGCGCCTCGGATGTCTCGTCCGGAAGATCAGATATCTGGAGTCGCGCCTTCACGTTAATGATGAACTCTCCCCTGTCGTTTATCACTGGATTCGGCTGGGGCACCTGGACGGTCATGGGATTTACGCTCGTGGCGCACAATCACTACCTCTCACTGTGGTTCGAACTCGGATTGGTCGGCGTAGTCGGCTATGTGCTGATTCTTCGCCAACTCGTCACAACACCGCTCGCCACCGTGGCGGTCGCGGACGCCTCCGATCGCAACTTCATCGTTTCATTTGTTTTTTCCTTTCTGATTCTCGCCGTCGGCATATTCTTTGTACTACTCTTCAAACCGTGGACGTATCTCTGGCCATATATCGGCTTGGCTATGCGCTATACAGTCAACGTCAGGGCTGCAAGCCGTATCAATCTAGGTCTGCAGCCGGAAAAAAACGTGTCTCGAGCCATTGGGCACCTCACCGCACCCGCCAGGTCCGCGGCACCCGCCAGGTCCGCGCAGACGAAATAATCATTACCGGTGATTGACGGCGGCAGCGAAACACGCTCACGCCGCGGACTGCCGAAGCGCTGCATGCGGCCGATTACGTCAATCCGTTGTGCTTGCGCGAGAGAATTTCTCTATAGACCGCAACGGTCTGCGCCGCCACCGAGTCCGGGTGAAACCTTTCGCGCCCTTCCCGCACGATTTTGGTTTCCATCGCCTCCCGCAACTGAGAGTCGTTCAACAGCCTAAAGAGTTGTTTGGCAAGAGCCTGCGTGTCGGAGAACGGAAACAGCAATCCGGTCTCGCCTTCGCGCACCATGGCGGGTATACCACCGACGGCTGAAGCCACGGTCGGCACACCGCATGCCATGGCTTGAGCAATAACCTGAGGGGCGGTTTCTTCTTTGGACGCCAGAACGAGTATCTGAGCGCGGGCATATTCGTCGAGCAATTGGCTTTGGCTGACCGGCCCCAACAAAGTAACTCGGCTCTGCAAGCCGGTCGATTCGATCGTGCTGCGTAGAAGCGCTTCGCTGCCGGCGTCCAGGAGCGGACCAGCGATGCGCAGTTGCAGATCACTTCTCCATTGGGCCTTCGAACCTGCGTCCTCCGACATACTCAACACTTGAGCAACCGCTGCCACGATGTCCTGTACACGTTTGCGTGGTACCACCGTGCCGACGAATAGAAGACGTCCGGGCTCAGGTGAACGCGGCACTTGAAAGAATTCCTGGCCTATCGGATTTTCTATGAAATGCTTCCGCGCCTGAAGCATGGTTCCATAAATTTGCGGAAGGTAGCGCGATATGATGATCATGTCGCGCGCACGCCTGAAAACGTCGCGCTCCATAACGTCGACGAGGTACTGCCTAAGCCTAAGGTAGCCAGCGATATCCAGCCAGTGCCGCCGCATCATCCGGCTTTCGATAAACACCACACCGTGGGGCGTGATCACCGTTGGGAAGCCGGCGCCTAGCGCCGCCAACGAGTGGCGGTCCTGGCCCTCGCCGTGAACAATGTCGGGATTGATCGAACGAATCAGTCGTACGAGCGCCGGCACGTCAACAATTCGCAGAGTAACAGAAACCAGGTGGGGAATATGCAATCGCCGGATGTAGTGCACGTGCAATTCGCCGATGCGACGGTACGTCGTGGTCGCGTCTTTCATCGCCGCGATCACGTGGCATTCGATATCCGGCCTGCGGGCCAACGCGTGCGCCAATGCGTAGGTTACCGATTGAACGCCGCCTTCCTGAATCGATTCCTCAGTGATCGGGTATTCTCCGACCAATGCAACGCGCAGTCGGCCTACCGGGGAATTCAAACCTGCCCTGAGTGCACTCACATCAAGCTTTTAGCAAACCAGGATACTCGGCAAAGGTGTTACGTGCGGTTTGTTCATTGAATGAGTCACCAAAATATCACATTCATGGCAGAAGCCGCGTGAACTGCGCAACAGATTATGAGTCAAGATAAAACAATTCCTCGAACGACGCTCGTTTGCTTGCCCGTCTCGGCCACGCTCTACCCGCCGCTCGGCGCGCTTTCAGCCGGTCCCACAGGCACAGCTACGGGCGCATCCGCTTTCAACACCTGAGTACGCCCGTCGGAGCTCGTGTAGACTACTTTGAAGATCGGGCTCTTGAGAAGCGCGAAAACTTCCGGACCAAGCAGAAATAAGCGCCCGTCCGGCTGCTCCTCGCCGCTCCCAATCACATAAATCGCGCCACGATCCGGCTGGTCGATCAAGGCACGAAACTCGGCGCCGGTTCCGATGATTGGCGTATGCGTGTATTCATCCACGAATTTTCCGTTAAACCGTTCCACGTACGGGGCCGCCACATGGGCGTTATAGAGCCAGTAATCCACATGCCCCAGATAGTAGGTCTGCATCAATACCTCTTCCGCCGCCACGACGTCGCGGGGGCCCAGGTTGACCGTACGCATATATTGAGCCGCGCCCCGATGATCGGGAAATGACCTGCCCGCATTTATCGCATTGCCGACCGCGAACGGATTGACGATCGCCACACCAATCAGAACGGCGAACAGCGCAGTTGCGGAACGTGTAGAGAATTTCAGCTGTTGCCACGGCGCGAATGCGCAGATCAGCATGGGCAGCACGGCGAATTCCGCATATCGACGTGGGATAGACCAGCCAAATATACCCATCAGGAAAAGCGGCAATAAGAAACACAGAGCGAAAAACAGCCACACATCCGAAATGCGCTCGCGCGCCGCAAGCCGCATGAGTGATCCGCACAGAGCAATCGCGATTAATACCAGTGCCGCAGGCGAATATTCGCCAATTGTGAGATAGGGCCAAATACTGGGCCGCCCTACCATGAGGCCGATAATCTTGCGCGGTGAAAGGCCCGTGCCGTGCAGCTGCACGACTTGCACCGCGGCAATGACGATGCAAACTGCCGCCAACCTCGATATTGCGGGCCATGATGCGCCATGGTTGCGGCGCGCCAGGATAATGCCGCTTAGAAGCGAGATCACCGCCAGGTGATAATACAATGCCGACTGTAAAATCACCCCGGCGAATATCAATAATCCGGCCGCAATGGCGACGCGCCGGATAATCACTTGCCGCACGATTCCCCGGGATACCAGAGCCGCAACGATGGCCACTCCCAGTGCAATGATCGGACTAAGGGCGGCATAAGAGTGGGGCGGCGCCTCACCGAGTGGATTGACGGCAACGGCATAGTCAGTTGCCGGCTTCGGATAAAAGCTGTTGGTGACATGCGAGATCGCCAGGAAGGACACTAATATGACGATAAAGGCGACGATGCCGGCTCTCAGCTTTTTCGTATCACCATGAGCCAACCCGGGAAAGAATACGAGGAAACTAGCGAAAATCGCGATTTCCTGAAACTGGATGGCGACCAGCATCGCAACGACGCCTGCGATTAGCGCATTGCGGCTATTGGTCCGCTCCCAGCGGAATATAAATATCATGTACGCTGCGAGACTAGCGCAAAGAAACGCATACATGCGCGTGAACTGCGAATCCGCGATGAACCCCGGAAGCAGAGCTACTGCGCCGACGAAAGCCATGTTCCATACCGGCAGAAGGAAGCGTCGGCCCACAAAATACGCCAATCCGACCAGTAGTATGCCGCACAGAACTGACGGCAAACGCAATGCGAATTCGGTCTGACCGAAAGCCAGCACCGATGCGGCAATCATGTACGACTGGCCGATCGCACGAGCATAAAACATGCCGCTCGGAAAGCGGGGCGTCCCATCCTCCAGGATGTGAAGCGCCGCCAGCGCGGTGGTATCTTCGTCCGGCTTTTGCAGGCCATATGAGCCAACGCCCCAGAACCTGACGATTGCGGCAATCAGAACCAAGGCCAGCAAGCATGGGAATTCCCAGCGCGCTCGCTCGCTTTGCGGACTACCTTGAAATACTGAGCTACAACCGCCGCAAATTCGCTCGATCACTGAATTGATACGAACAACAGTCACCATGAGCGCTCAGATACGCCCGTCCACCTGGTTTGCAGGAAACGCATATTTGATATCGTAAAGAACGTGATTGCGACGGCACAGCTGACGAATGGCGGCCGCGCCCATCGCCTTGAACTCATTGTGCCCCACTGCCACGATTGCTGCATCGTAAGTTCCACGCCGCAGCGATCGGATCGACTTGATACCGTATTCATGCTTGGCTACCGCCGGCTTCACCCACGGATCATAGACTTGGACGAGAGCGCCGTATTTCTCCAGCTCGCGAATCAAATCGACCACCTTGGAATTACGAATGTCAGGACAGTTTTCCTTGAACGTAAGACCCAGCACCAGAACTCGCGCGCCCTTGATATGAATGCGCCGTGCGGCCATCAACTTGACGACTTCGACCGCCACGTACAGACCCATGTTGTCGTTGAGACGCCGCCCGGCCAGGATCATTTCCGGGTGATAGCCGATCTCTTGGGCCTTATGCGTAAGATAATACGGATCGACGCCGATACAATGGCCACCGACCAAGCCTGGACGGAACGGCAGGAAATTCCACTTCGTGCCGGCAGCGCGCAATACCTCTTCGGTATCGATTCCCAATCGCTTGAAAATCAGCGCTAATTCGTTGATCAACGCGATATTGACATCGCGCTGGGTGTTTTCGATCACTTTTGCGGCCTCGGCGACGCGAATGCTGGAGGCCCGATATGTACCTGCCGTGATGATCGACGCATACAGTTTGTCGACAAACTTGGCCGCGTCCGGGCTGGAACCGGACGTGACCTTGCGGATGGTCGTCAGCTTGTGCTCTTTATCGCCAGGATTGATACGTTCGGGGCTGTAGCCGACAAAGAAATCTTTGTTGAATTTAAGACCAGACCCACGCTCGAGTATCGGCACGCAAATTTCTTCCGTGCATCCCGGATATACGGTCGATTCATAGATGACGACGTCGCCCTTTTTCAATACCGTGGCGACGATTTCGCTTGCGCGCACCAGCGGAGTAAGATCCGGCCTCTTGTACTCATCGATCGGTGTCGGCACCGTAACGACGAACACCGTACAATTCTTCAGATCATGCGCCTGGAATGTGAATTTCAAGTTTTCAGCGGCGCGGAAGTCATTCTTATCAGTCTCGAGCGTGCTGTCTCTGCCGGCTCGAAGCTCGCTGATACGCTCGCGCTTAATGTCGAATCCAATGGTCACAAAATGCTTACCGAATTCGATCGCCAGCGGCAGGCCGACATAACCGAGACCCACCACTCCAATGCGACAATTGCGCAAACTCAGCATCCCTCGCTCCTTTTAACCACCGCCAAACAAGCAGCATAACAGTGGTGACGACAGTAATGCTTGAGCAATAGGATCAAGGCGCGACTTGGTTCTCAGCTTTTCCTGCCAGCTCGGGAGTAATATGATTGCGGCCGTACACCGCAACGGCGACCAGACCGGAGTGGGACATGAAACGCCTGGCGTTGGCAGTGTTGAGTCGAGTGGGAAGGGCGTTGCGCCATACCCCGCTTGCCAAGTGGCGCTGGCTTGGGCATCTGCACGGCAAGATGACGAGCCGTTTGGGCAACGCTGATAACATTGCGGTCGGGGAGTTCCGGGTTTCGGCCGATCCGCGCGACGAAGTTATTACCAAGAAGCTAATCCTCTACGGTGAATTTGAGGGACGCGAGATTGCGCTTCTATGCTCATTTACTCGGCCGGGCGACTGTGCACTTGATGTCGGCGCTAATATTGGGCTGTACACGCTGGCATTGTCCCGTGCCGTGGGGCCGGACGGCCATGTCATAGCCGTCGAGCCGGATCCGGACAACCTGGCCCTGTTGAGGAAGAATCTGAAAACAAACAACTGCAATAATGTCACCGTTATCGAGGAAGCGCTCGGCAATGAGTGCAAGATCGCGAAGCTTTATCAGAGCCCGGACAATAGAGGCGCCCTCAGTACGGCTGACGTTTTCGGTGTCGGTGAAGTAAACGCCATCTCGATTCGTATGCGCCGCGCCGACGACGTCTTCATTCAAACCGGCCGGTCACCGCGAATCGCGAAAATAGATGTTGAGGGCCAGGAGCCGCTCGTTATCGCCGGGATGGGTTCTCATTTGCCAGATGTTCTGCTTTTTGAGTTTATGCCCACGCATCTGCGATCCGCCGGGCATGACCCATCACGGTTCTTGGAGGAGATTCAAGGGCTCGGTTACTCGCTCTCGCTCGTACTGGCTGAGACCGGTGAACGATGCGAGATGACACTTGATGCGATCGTACAGACAGCAGAGGCGGCTACTAGTGTCAGCAATATCCTGGCGCTGCGCGCGCGCAATCAACGCGAGCGACGTCCTGCGATCCAAGGCATGGACGAACATGAGTTGCTACCGACTTAGCGGTACCGACACCGTCATTCCTGACTGCCTCTGCGAATGCCGACGCGAATGGTGCCGTTTCAGCCAATCGGCACTAAGCATTAGTATCAGGATCAAGCCCGAGACCGCGGATACTTGCCAGCCAAGTCGCTCATTGGGTGTCCAGCCGAGACGAAGTGAGATCCGCGAGCGGCCCGCCGGAACATCCACAGCTAAGATGCCATATTCAACCGCCAGTCGGTCCACGGTAACTTGCTCGCCGGCGGGCGTGATCACCGCGGACCACCCGGGATAGAATTGCTCTGCAATCGCCAGGGTTCCCGGGCGTTCAGCAACCACGTCGATCTCGATGCGACGCGCAGCCCACTCTGCGACAGTTGCATTCCCCGCGCCACTCACAAAAACCGTTTGCGCGCCCTCCTTGAAAAGCGCCGCAGGCGAAGCCCGGTACGGTGCGACCTGTTCCAGGGGGCTGACGTAATTGCGCAGGATGTCCGTCATCTCTTCCTGCTTGACCGGAGCGTAATGCAGAGAATTTTCAATATTAGCGACGAGCAGGCCGGCGACTCCAATAGCCGCGACCCAAGCAATAATCCGGCCCCTGCCGTTGCGAGAACGGTTGGAGATCGCGCTTGTTAGACATGCGCCGATCATCGCGCCACAGAGGAGCAGTTCGGCATTGACGCGCCAAGGGAATTGAATGTGTGCAAGTAGCGGCAGGCTTGCCCAGAGAAAATCGCTGGCTCGGAAATTTAGGAAGTAATAGGCGGATGCCACCACCGCGAAAGCTACGGCAAGTTTTAGTTGGGCAGATGCCTTGCGTTCATGATCCAAAAGACCGAGTGCGGCGACTCCCAGCCAGCATAGGACAATCTGAGCGGTGGTCACGGCTGTGATGAAAATCTTGAAAAAGCCTCTATGATCCCCCCCGAGCGCTCTGCGTACGGCAAACAGAAACGACGGGTCTTGCCCGTCCACTGTGACGGGCGGGTGGAAAAAGAACCAATTCCCGTAGTACCAATGGTCAGTGAACATGTACTGTTGCTGAACGAAACCGCCGTGGGTTAGAGCGGGTAACAGATATACAGCGGCAAGGCCGCCTCCCAGGCACCACGAAGCGATCGAGACAAGGATTGGGCCGGCGCTTCGAGCCTCCAGCGCCACGTAAATGCTGTACGCCACCGCCATCGGCAGAAACGTCACGGACGTTGGCGGGTGCGAAAGGAGAAGCAGGCTCGTTGCCAATGCGCCCAAGCACAACGCGCGCAACCGGGAGTCCACGGCAGCATCCACCGAACTGAGCACCCAAGGCAGGCAGGCCAAGGCCCAGAGTTCGGCATAGGCAGTGCGAGTCGCGAAATCGACCATGAGGTGGTAGGGCATCAGCAGATAAAGGGCCGAACCGACCGCGGCTGCCCGAGCGTCGAACCGATTCCTCAACCACAGAAAAGTTCCGATTACTCCGATCCAGATCGATAGGATTGCGCCCGCGAGGACTTGGCGTGAAGGATCAAGCGGTAGGATGCCGAATGCACTCGATGCGAAGAAGGGCAACGGCGGATAAAAGAAAAAAGTCGGTGAACCACCTAAATTTCTCCCGAGATGAACGAGCCATCGCGGATACAACTCGCCCACCGCAATCTGGCGGAGAAACGCGTTGGCCCATACGAGGTGGTGGCTCACATCGTGCCCGGAAGGGAGCCCGCGAATAGCGTACGGCGTTACCACCACGGCCGTCAGGATCAAAAGCAAGACGAAAGCCCTGCGTGTGCCGGGGTGTTCGGTTGCGTCGAGGCTTGAATCCGGGAAAGGCGCAGGCGTCGGTGAATCAGCCATAGCGACATTCTCCCGAGCACCAAGCTCGGTTCCCTGGGCGCACTGGGGGGTTAGTGAAGGCAAGACGCATGATCTCTCCTCGCTAGGAGGTAATCTGAAAATCCGTTAGCACGAGCGGGTAAATGATCGAGTGTTGCCCTTCTTCGAGGAAGACGATGTGCCGCTGCCTCGCCCTCCAAGACCTGCTAGTCTAGTCGTGTAGTCACGCACAGGCCCTGTCAACGCATCGGCTTTTCGTCGGTCTCGGCCGCGGGCATGGCAAGATACTTCCGGCGCGCAACATAGATCGGCCGCCCTTTAGATTCCATGTAAGTCCGACCGAGGTATTCCCCAAGCACCCCGATGCCGATGAGCTGGAGACTTCCAAGGAACACGACAGCTACGAAGAGCGACGCATAGCCAGGTACAACAACACCTCCAATGACAGTTCGCAGGAAAAGGTATGTTCCATACACAAAAGATCCAAAAGCCGTAATTCCACCAACGTAAGTCCACACTCGGAGCGGCGCAGTAGTAAAGCTGGTGACGCCCTCGAGCGCCAAATTCCACAAGCGCCATCCATTAAATTTAGTTGAGCCAGCTGATCGTACCGGCCTTTCATAACCTACGATAGCCGACGGAAATCCCACCCAAGCAAACAAGCCCTTCATGAATCGGTGCGATTCCGGAAGAAGTTTCATCGCCTCCACAACTGCCTTATCCATTAGCCTGAAGTCGCCCACGTTCTCGACAAGCCGGGGTTCGGATACAAGGTTGTGCATTCGGTAGAACACAGCCGCACTCCACCGCTTTAGTGTTGAATCTGAGTAGCGTGAGGTGCGACGAGCAAGCACTACATCAGATCCGCTTCGCCAATGCTCTATCATCTCTGGCAGGATGCCTGGTGGGTCCTGAAGATCTATGTCCATTGGGGCTACAATGTCGCCAGTAGAATGGTCGAGACCGGCCGTGAGAGCCGCTTCCTTTCCAAAGTTCCGACTTAGATCTATAACTGAAACATTCGGGTTCGACTCCCGCAGTGCCAGTAACGCCTTGAGCGTACCATCGCTGCTCCCGTCGTTCACGAATACAAACTCGAGCGACACGTCGCGAACGTCTCGAAACGCATCGTGGACCGCAGGAACGAACAGCGGCACGGCGTCCTCCTCATTGAGCACCGGGACCACAATCGACAACCGCACGCGGCCACGCCGCTCGGAGTTCTCAGAGCCGCGTGCTCCGATCGAGGCATGTGACACTGGATCAGACATAACCGTTTCCAAGATTGTATTTGCCGATATGAGCCTTCATGCCGAAGTACAACCGTTTGCGTTTGGCGCTTTGATGCATCTCAGGGTCGCGTTGGTAGAGCTCGGTGCGCCGATAATCTCATCTTGCCTCCATCGTGAAGCTCGATCATGTATCAAAATTCACCGGTACATCAGCCCTTCCTTAAGCTCTGCGATAGAGCACTGCCCTCACAAGGCAGGGGTCACTGGTTCGCTCCCAGTACCGCCCAGCATAATAATCAATAGCTTACGCCCATTCCGCCGCCCCAACGGGCAAACGTCCGGTCCGCGACCTGCGTACCGCCCCTGGATCATGTCGATGACCGGCCGCGCGTTGCACACGATCACGTCGAAGCCGGTCAGGGCATTGCGCGTGAGGAACTCCCAGCCGCGCAACCCGCTGATTGGCGGATTCGGCGCGAACCCGACCCAGACCCACTTGCTGCCCGCGCTTCGCCCGACAAGCCATCGCCGCCAGCCAATAACGGTTGCGATGATAATAGGCGATGGCCGTGTGGTATTGCCAGACGCGGGGCGATGATGAGCACGTCTGCGTTTGGGCTTAATGACTGCACAGAACGTCCCGCCGGACGGGGCCGCTGTCAGAGATCGACGACGGGTATCGCGAAGCTCCCCATTGCAACGTGAGCGCTAGCAGCGACAGGCTTGCGCGAAGCCCGGCGATCTTGCCAATTCAATGGGGGTAGAGCAAATTCCCTAGGATGATCCCCACCCGTATTGCCAGCGAACGTATTGCCAGCGAAAGCCGAGGCCGCCGGATTTGCAGGTCTGCGATCTCCACAAGTCTCGGCGGCCGGTCGAACTTTTCTTTCGCAACTTATTGTACCGTGACCTCGGCGGGTGGTGCCGGCACAGCCGCCGGCGGTGCCGGCAAAGGCTGATTACGCAAAAGAATTATGCCGTCGCGTTCCTGAAGCGTCAGCGTGCGAACCGTCTGCCCACTGTTGATTGAAGGCGCCTGCGTTCCTGTTATGCGCGTGTAGTTGGCTTCGAGTGTGACAGTCTGCGTACCGTTGCCTTTCGGATTGACCAAGGCGATACCATTTTCGAAGTCGCGTCGATAAACACCGTTTTGCCAGGCCGTGGTCGGCGTAGAACTGATCGCTGCACCGAATTTGTGCTGGTAATTATATTCGTCGAACCACGGAAAATCACCGTAATTGGAGGACGAGTTGAAGGTGTAAAAGGCGTTGCCCATCATTGCCGACGCGAAGCCATACCGGAACGACTGGTAATCCGTGGGACTGCCCACCTGAGCAAATATGCCGATCTGCGGCCCACCCAATGCGGCCATCGCTTGCCGATACCCGCTCATCATCGTATGCCAACCGCCCCAGGTCTCGATTGACCAGCTGTAGCCAATCATGCCTTCCATGAAACCGCCGTCGAGCATACCCTGGTATTGGGTCAATACTGCATTCGGTTGAACCCAATCAGCAATGTTTCCAAGCTCGAATTGGCCAGGCAACGCGGAACGCAGATTACTGATAAACGATACATATCCTTGCTGTTGCCACTGCGCTGCCTGGGACGAATTGTCGCTGTCGGTAACGCCGTCGCGGTTCCAATCGCCGCTGACGCGAGGCTTCAAGAATACGTTGTCGACGTAGAAGCCGTCGAAGGAAGTGCTTGGCGTGGAATATGTGGCCACGGCCCACTTCGCGAACCAACTCAGCCAATTATCACCGTTCGAATCGCGCGGCGTAAATACTGTATTGTTAATCGAGGTAGACCCGGCCCATGCAGACGGTACAGGATTCCCACTTCCGCCCGTGGGATACAAATACCAATTCATCGCACCGAGCTTGTCGAATAGCGCGCCATATGGGCTTGTGGCTTTGGTTCCGTCGATCTCGTTATCCTTGATGTATTCGAATACCAAGATATTAGGATTGATGGCCTTGATAGACTTGAGTGCTGGCTGGATGCCGCCCGTGCCGGAGCTCCAGCCCGGCCAAGTGTTGATGATCGCGACGTCGCCATGCGCGACTTGAGACTGGATCGAGGATTTTTCATAACCTTGATTACCGATCCAATTGACCGCCACCCGCGGGAACGGAGGGCTCGTGTACGCCGAAGCCTCTACCGCCGAAGCCCCTCCCGATATGAGTATGGCGGTGCACGCCAAGCACGTTCTAAATCTTTGCATGTCATTCACCTCTGATCGCGCAGTTCAGCATTGACAAGAGCGGCAACAAAATAGCAATCGTGGTGACTGCGAATAAAGCACACCGACAACCCAGCTGCCTTAGATCCCATAGCCAAAAGAGCAGAAATATTGCGTCGCCGTCTTTAGAGGGTTTTTGCCCTCAACCAAAACTACGTTAACCAAGCGAAAGTGCCATTACAAGAGTCGCTAACTGCCGACATAACCAGGATATTCCGCGATCATGCCAATGCCCGATACAATCGCTCATAGCGGTCAGCCAGCCGACGCCAAATGAATTCATCTCGAACGCGCGCCACGGCGGCGATTCCCATGCGCCGACGAAGTTCCGAATCGCCGATCAGTCGTTCGATCGCGCTGACCAGCATGTCAATGTGCTGCTCCGGATTTCTGCCCAACACCTTAAATCCCGTCACACCGTCAACGATCAAGTCTTTCGGCCCCCCCCAATCCGTGGCAACCACGGGCTTCCATGCCGCCATCGCCTCCAAATTAACATGACCAAACGCTTCACGAAGCGCCGGGAACACACAGAACAAGGATTGGCTCATGAGCCGGTGGTTCTCTTCACGTGAAACGCGACCTAGTAGCCGAACCCGATCACCGAGCCCGAGAATTGCGATCAGCGCAGATAACTCCGCTTTTTTTGGACCGTCGCCAGTAATCACAAGCATGACCCCGCTATTGCGTACGCGGGCGAAAGCGCGGATCAACAGGTCCGTCGCCTTGTACTCGATTAGGCGACCGCTCGAAAAAATATAGGGTTCTTCCTTCGGGGGTGCCGCCAAGATCAGGCTTTCTGGAATGCCCTCTGGGATTATGACGGTTTTCGTACGGTGCACGTCAGGAATCAGTTCGGCGCCCATCGAGGTCGTGACCACGATTCGATCGGCGCTACGCATGGTCATCCGTAGCATCGGATCCAGCCTCAGCCGCGGACGGTCCAACAGTCGCAGCGCATTCACGAGACTGTAACGTTGGCCATAACCCTCGAATCCGGGCGGGTATGGCACACTACCGCCGACCGGACCCCAAATGAACGGCCTACCCAATGCGCCAAAAAAGCTCGGAACGCGCAGCACGATCGGCGACACATGGTGTACGAGCGCAAAGCGCTTGCGTAAACGCCGCATCATGAGCAGCGAACGCGCCGAATATTCGAGGTAGTTGGCAGGCGAGAAATAGGCAACTTCCGTATTCGTCGAACAATGAACGCCCAGCACGCCGAATCCATACTTTAAGCTCGGTAGGGCGGCCGTGAGCACCGTTACCCGGTGACCAAGATGGCGCATCGCGGCGACGAGCTGCGCGGCGGTGAAGCCCTCAGAAACGCCCTCGGGCTGATACGTGTGTGCTGAGACCAAGACGCGCCCCATGCCGGATCTCCCGGCTGGATTCGAGCCCATCATGCTCGCACGCGTCGATCGGCCCGGCGAGAGGTATCGCGATACCGTGCGAGGTGGTGGCTCATGCTCGAAGAGTTGGCATGTAAGTCGCCAAACGCCCGCGGGCACGCTCGAACAGGATATGTGCCTCGCGAACATGGAACAGCCGCAACAGCAGCGCGTAGGCTGGCAGATACAACATAGAACCCGCGATCACACCGAACAATTTGAAATGATCGGTTAGGTAGGACCCGTACGTCAGGGCTAGCGGCAATACGGCTGCCAGAGCGACCTTGCACATTTCCGCCCAGGGTATGAATTTCCGTACCGGTATGTCGTAAAACCTAACCGTACACCAGCCGAGATAAAGACCTTGCAACCAGATGGATATCACGTAGGCTGCCGTGACGCCGATCAATCCCCAGATCGGCACAAACGCCACCAATAGAGCCAGATTGACCACGATCGCCGCAACATCGCCGTAAAGAAAATATCGGGTTCTATTGATGGCTTTCAGTGCCATTGGAAAATCGAAGCACTCGCGAATGAGCACGATCAGGAAGATGCGCAACACCGGCACGGCGGCCTGATACGTACTGGAGAACAGCGTGACGATCAAGGTATCCGCGTACCGCTCGATCAGACAGCCGATAGGCAAGAGCAGTATGGCGGCGATGACCGTTCCCCGCTGCCATAGCGTGACCGCCTCCCCCCTGGAGCGGCTGCCGCGATCCACGATGGCCGGTAGCAGGGCGTCGGAGAGAGAGTTTCGCAGCACGATGATGATCGGTTCCACATAAGTACCGATGGTGTAGTGCGCGAGCGCCACGGGACCCATTGCTTTTGCAACGAATATGGACGCCGCGTAGCGATTCGTCATGCTCAAGAGATTCGATCCGCCGATCGGCAGGCAGAAATGCAGCATTCGCCGCCAGTCGCCCGGCTGGGGCGTTGGCGTGCCGGCTTTCGGGGCGGCAAGTTTCCAAGCCACCGCCGATGCGACGAGCCGGACGCTCTCCAGCGCGATCAATCCCCATAGCACAAATTTAACTTGATGGAAAAAATAGGCCAGGGTGATGACCACCAGCATGCGCGAGACGAGCCGGCCACTGGTATAGCCGAACACGGCCATCGGCCGCTGAGTGGCCAGCCACAGGTATTCCCAAAAGTCGATATTGGTGAAGACCAGCACGTATATCGCCACCGGCCACAAGTACTTGCCGATGACGGTGCCTCCGGTCGCGAGGTCGGCGATAACTACGCAAAGCACCACGGCAAAACTCGTTAGCGCAGTGAGCTGCACGGCTTGGCGGACGTACTGCCAAGATCGCGTCGGATTTGCGGGTACGAAAAACAAGAGGCTATTGGGAATGCTGAACGCTGCGATCGACGCAAGCACGCTCGAATAGACCAGAAACTCGCGGTAGCGCCCGAATTCCCCGACAGTGAGTAGCCGAACGAGCACTATCGGACTAATGAGCACGAGCCCGTAGTTGGCGAAGCGGGACAACGAGACTACCGCCGCTTGTTTTGCTATTCCACCCATGTACGCGCCGTTCGCTACGCGCCGCGGGTCGGCGTCTGCATCACCGGCGGCGCGTCTACCGCCATTATCTCGCAAGATCGCCGCATGACGGCCTGCGGTATGGCTTCGAACAGCGCGGTAAAAACAGCCCGCATCTGATCGACCACCGAACTAATTTGTGTGGGCATTGCTCTCACGTCAACTCGGGAGTAACTGCGCGTCGCTCGACTCTGCGTCGTGCAAAATCCTTTGGCGCAATTTTAGCACGGCATTATAAACGGATGCGGCCGCACAAAGCGTGAGGCGCTTCATAATCGACCGCCTAGCTCAATGAGAAATCAACGCCAAACTACCAGCTCCAAACTGCCGTCTTCGTCTGCCCATTCAAGGCACCGAGCTGCTCGAGCGGTACCTTATAGGCCCTGCCATCCGCGACGCTATGCAACCCTCAGCATTGGCTATTGGTTCACAAACTGCCGCCCTCTTCACACGATGCAGTGCCCAGAATGCTATATTGCGAAGCCATTCAATTAGTGGAGAGGGAGCGATCCTGATGGGGAAATATCTGGTCACGGGCGGTTGCGGTTTCATCGGATCGGCGGTCGTAAACCGCCTGCTGGAGCGCGGCGAAGACGTCGTCGTAATGGACAACCTTAGCGTCGGCAAAGATCGCTGGGTTGGGGCCGCACGAAGACCAACGCTGCTGGTCGAAGATATTTGTGATCCCACTGCCTGCGACCGCGTGATAGGCGAAACAAAGCCCCATACCGTCATCCATTTGGCCGCTCATCATTTTATCCCATTATGCGAAGATAATGCCTACGCCGCGTATCAATTGAACGTGTACGGAACGCTGAACGTTCTGGAATATGCACGCCGGCATGGCGTGAGTGATTTTTTTCTCGCTTCTTCCGGGGACGTCTATCCTCCGAACTTTGTGCCGCACCGAGAGATCGACCAGGTAAGTCCCGTCTACATCTATGGCCATACGAAGATGATGGCGGAACAGATGTGCATTCGATACTTTGAATCCAAAACTTGTTTTCGCTCCTTGCTGATCGGACGACTGTTTAACGCCGCCGGGCCGCGCGAGACCAACCCGCATTTGCTTGCCGAAGTCACGAAACAGATCGCGCTTGACGGCAAACGACTGGTGGAGGTCGGCAACTTATGGCCGCTTCGTGACTATGTGGATGTCGATTCAATGGCGTCGGCCATTATCGACGCCACCGCAAAGATCGACGGTCTTGAAATTTTGAATTTCGGGTCAGGGCGGGCCGTCGAGGTGCGCGAGGCGTTGCGAATTCTGACCTCCGTGCTGCCCTTCAAGGTCGAAGTGAAATCCGTGCCCGAGCGCCAACGCGCCAATGATCGACCGTTCCTTTGCCCGGAAACCTCGCGATTACGGCGGACGATTGGGCGAAGCGCGGACTCATTCAACGAACAAACCGCACGTAAGATCTTTGGGGAATATCCAGGGTTGCTGAAAGCTTGACGTGAGCGCACCCAGGAAGGATCCGAATACCGCAGTCGCCCGACTTCGCGCTTGATCGATTTCCGGAAAGCCACTTGCCGGTATGATCGCGCGATGAGTTCATCCAAAATCAACGTCCTTTGTCTCGTCAGTTCTCTGTGTGTCGGCGGCGCTGAAAAACACACGGTCAAACTGGCTAATTTGCTCAATCCGCGCACGTTCAACGTGTATTTGGGGTATCTGAAACCCGTTGAAGCGTTGCTAAACCAGGTCCGTGAAGAGTTAGCGGCACGAACGTTTTGTTTACACGTCCGCAAGCGGATCGATCGGGCAGCGGTGTCTCGGTTGCGCGAGTTTATTGACTCCCATGACATCGATGTCATCGTCGCGACCAACGAGTATCCGGCCCTGTATGCGCTAATGGCGCGACGTGGTGCCCAGCGCATTCCAAAGCTAATCGAGGTCTTTCACACCACTCAATACCTCCGCTTCAAGAGCAAGCTACAGATGCTGTTATATCGCCAGGTATTCAAACGCTACGATCTTCTGGTGTATGTCAGCGAAAAGCAGCGCGATTATTGGCGCAGCAAAGGCTTAGCAGGCAAGCGTGACACCGTGATCCACAATGGCGTCGATTTGGAGCATTTTCGCGACCGGAGCGAGTCAAGTCAACGCGAAGCGTTGCGCGCACAATGCGGTGCTTCGAAGAATGATCTGCTGATCGGCATCTGCGCGGCGTTGCGGCCGGAAAAGGCGCATAGGGACCTTCTGCTGGCTTTGGCACATCTGAGGGAACGTGGAATATCGGCTAAGTTGCTGATTGTGGGTGACGGGCCCGAACGTTCCACCATCGAGCAGACAATCGCCGCGTTGAATTTGAGTCCTTGCGTTTTCATCACTGGCTTCAAGGATGATGTGCGTCCGTACCTGGCGATATGCGATGTCATCGTTCTCGCATCACATGCGATCGAGACGTTCTCGATCGCCGCTTTGGAGGCCATGGCGATGGGTAAGCCGCTGGTGCTGACCCGCATCGGAGGCGCCGAGGAGCAGGTCATCGACGGGAAAAATGGCTTTCTATACGAGCCCGGCGATATCGAAGCACTGACTGACAAATTGGCGGGTTTGCAATTGCAGTCGACACGCGAACGCATGGGATCGGCATCGCGCGAGCGCGTGGAGTCGCTTTTCTCGGAGAGCCGGATGATGGAACAATTCGAACTCCAGATTCAAGCGTTTGGGCGACGCGCCAACTGACGCAACGCCTTGAACAGAAAAATCGAATTGGTTTGCAAATAGCGCCGGCTGAGCCGGGCGGGCTCCGAGGCCATGCGATGGAGCCATTCGAGTCCATGATCCTGCATCCACGATGGAGCGCGCTTGGTCGTGCCTGCATGATAGTCAAACGCCGCGCCGACACCGATCATGACCGCTTGAATCCGGTGCCGATGCTCCGCCATCCATCTTTCCTGCTTGGGACAGCCAAGGCTCACCCACACGGTTCCCGCATTCGATGCATTGATCGTCGCGATTACCTCGGCATCCTCGTCCAGCGTCAACGCCCGAAACGGTGGGGAAATCGCGCCTGCAATCTTCAATGCCGGGAAACGCTCAAGCAATCCCGTCTGCAATCGCTGCATTGTCTCCGGCGTTCCCCCGTACAGGAACACGCTCTCACCGCGCAACGCCGCTTGTTCGCAATATTTGAGCATCAAATCAGGTCCATTGATGCGCTGCTGGTGCAAATACCCCAAGCGCCGCAACATCCACGCGATCGGCGCGCCATCAGGCGTCGCGAGATCCGCTTCGTTGATGACGCGCTCAAACCCGGGATCTTGTGTCGCCGTGACGACCGAATGAACGTTGCAGATGCATACATATCGGCTTTCATGCCGGCTCGCCCAACCATGGATGGTTTGCAATACCTCGGGCCAGCTGATGACGTCGATCGATGCTTCGAGCACTCGCTCGAGACGTCGGGTGAACTGGCCCGCGAGTGTAGGATCCGGCGGCGGCACGAAGCTTGCGCTCAAACGCAGCAAGGGCTCAGATTGGACAAATAACCGTTAATACGTTGCATGAACTCCATCCTCGAGCGATGCACGCGCTCCCACCCGCTGCCTGCAAGCGCGACCATGTCCAGCAATTTGCGTGGCTTCCACCGGCCTGAATTTGAGCCTATGAGTTTAAAACGAGTAATCATATCGATTCGCCAGCAAATCTTCGATTCTTTTTCAAGTCAAGATAAAGTGCATGTGGCCGCGGCGCATCTCACGCCCCCCTGCAAACGGTGATTGGCATAAACATTCTCCAAAACCAGTTCCGGGCGGTATTGGCTCACGGCCTGCTCGCAGGCAGCGCCACGCCAGATTTCGGTGCAGTTCAAGGCTCGGAGAATCGCGTCGGCAAATGACCTCGGATCACGGGCGGCGCTGATCTGCCCGTTGATGCCATCATGCACGATGAGTCGCACTTCGCCCACATCGGTACTGACGACCGGGGTACCGGTCGCCAAGGCCTCCAGCATCGCGATGGGCATCCCCTCGTACGCCGAGCACAACACGTAAAGATCGGCGGCACGCAATATGTCCGCGATCTCCGGCGCCGGTCGAACGCCCAAAAAATGAACTTGCGCGGTGAGACGACTGACGCGAACCGCCTCTTGCATTCGCGATCGCAACACGCCATCGCCGACAACGGCCAAGTGCAGATTCGGTACCGCCGCGACGCTCAATTTCATAGATTCGATCAGCAGCAGCGGGTCTTTCTGCTGATCCAAGCGGCCGACAAAAACCAACAATGGCGCATCCGGCGATATCCCAATCTGGCTGCGCAACGCGGCGCGGGTCAACTTGCGACTCGAATCGGACGGCGAGGGCGCAAACACCGTCGAATCCACCCAGGTTGGAATGAAGGCGAAACGATCCGCAAACTGCGGATATAGCCGACGATAGCGCTGCACGGCCGATTGACGCACCGTGAATATCTTCTGCATCTGCCCAAACGCCCGGCGCTCGAGCCATTCGTACAGCCATGGCGCATGCCGCCATAGAATGTCGCTATTGGCATCGCGGATGACTGACATGTCCTGATGCAGCAAGACATTTTTGGGACGAGGATCACCGTAAAACAAAAAACTCGGTTCGATGCGATGAAAATCCAATATATTGTAGGGTGTCAATAACCCTTGTTTGCGTGCCAAACGCAAGGCGTGCATATAGCGAACGGTCAGCGGCACGAGGCCCCGCTCCGCTCTAGCCCCCATCGTAACCAGCGGCCAATACTCGATCGCACGCTCGCCCAGCACGACCTTCGCGAGTTTACCCGGCGGCCGCGCCACAGGATCACTCGTGGCACCGAACAACGTGTAGTGAATGTCTGGTGGCGCAAATTTAAGGATGCCCCGAATAAAGGCGTCGATTCCGCTGGGCACATGGCCTGCCGGATCGATGGGATGAATAATGGCGACGTTAGGCATGCTTCATTGTCGCATGATGGCGCGCGGCCCGGCAGCGTTGCGTCTACGGAAACATTGGACAAACGGGAGCAGCTTTCCGCCGCCGATTGATATAAGCATACTCTGCGCGATTCAGCGATTTGATAATATGCTTTTTGTTTTGAGATGCGGTCAAACTTTTCGCGAGCCCTGTGACTTAACGCACATTTTTTTGCGATTCCCGTCACTCAACGCGCATCGAGTATTGGTCTAGTCTACCGGCGCAGGCTGGAGAGTTTGGATCGGTACGTAGATTAAATCGGCAATTAAATTAATGCTGCAGGCAACTAAATGATGATGGATACCGTGAAGTTACTTAACCGCTGGACCGTCGTGGCGAGCCTGGCAATTTTGGCCGCATGCGGTGGAGGTGGCGGTGGAGGCGGATCCCCTGCTCCGACCACTCCGACTACTCCGACTACGACGAACAACACGATCGTGGCCACGCCTTCGCCAACCGGTGTCATCAGCGTACCCGTCGGACAAAGCCAAGCAGTTAGCGTGACGTTCACAACCAGCGATGGTAAGACGGCCACGAACTTATCGATTACCTCGGGCTTGAGCGCCTTACCGGCCGGCTGGACCGGGCCCACCAGCTTCACCTGCGCCTCGGTCAGCACCGGCAGCGGCTGCGTGGTCAATCTCACCTACACGCCGACGGCTGCCGGCAGCGGCAGCGTGACCTTCAACTACAGCTACGTTGATAACGCGGGCACCAGCAAGACGGGCACGGCCACGGTCAGCTACGCATCTACTCCGACCACGACGAACAACACGATCGTGGCCACGCCTTCGCCAACCGGTGTCATCAGCGTACCCGTCGGACAAAGCCAAGCAGTTAGCGTGACGTTCACAACCAGCGATGGTAAGACGGCCACGAACTTGTCGATTACCTCGGGCTTGAGCGCCTTACCGGCCGGCTGGACCGGACCCGCCAGCTTCACCTGCGCCTCGGTCAGCACCGGCAGCGGCTGCGTGGTCAATCTCACCTACACGCCGACGGCTGCCGGCAGCGGCAGCGTGACCTTCAACTACAGCTACGTTAATAACGCGGGCACCAGCAAGACGGGCATGGCCGCGGTCAGCTACGCATCCACCAGCAACAACAATGTGGTCGCTACGCCCTCCCCCACAGGCACGATCGCGTTGGTGACGGGCGGGCAAAGTACCGTCAGCATTACGTTTACGACCAACGACGGCGCAATGGCCACGGGCCTGTCGATCACGGCAGGCTTGAGCGCCTTACCGGCCGGTTGGAGCGGCCCCACGACCTTCGCCTGCGCCTCGGTCAGCACCGGCAGCGGCTGCGTGCTCAACGTGAGCTACGCTCCTACTGCGATCGCCAGCGGCACGCTCACGCTGAACTACGCGTACAAGAACAATTCAGGAACGGCCAAGACGGGATCGATCAGCATTGCGTATAGGGCGACCACGCAAAACCACGTGATCGCGACCACCACGCCCGCCGGTCAGATCGTCGCGGTGATTGGCGGCGCCGGTCAAACGGTGACAGTGGCTTTTACGACCGATGATGGTAATCCTGCGTCGAATCTCGCCGTTACGCCGGCGAATCTGACGTCGCTGCCGGCCGGTTGGACTGGCCCCGCGACCTTCACTTGCAACACCGTGAGTACCGGCAACGGCTGTGAACTCAGCCTCACCTATGCGCCCACACAGCCCGGCAGCGGTGCGTTCCCCTTGAGTTTCGGCTACACCAACAACTCGGGCGTCGCAGCAACCGGCACCGTGACCATTAACTATACGGCCTCTGCCGACAACACGGTGATCCCCACACAGACGCCTAGCGGCACTGTCAGCGGCGTGGTCGGGGCGCCCAGCCAGGCCGTGACGGTAATTTTCAACAGCAGCGACAGCAGCCCGGTGTCCAACGTGGCGATCACGAGCGGCCTCGGCACGTTACCGGCGGGCTGGAGCGGCCCGGCCACGTTCACCTGTGCCTCGGCCAGCAACACCGGCAGCGGCTGCCAACTCAGCCTGGCGTACGCCCCTCCCGCCGCCGCCAGCGGCTCGCTGCAACTGAATTACAGCTTCCAGGCCCATTCCGGCAACACGAAAACCGGTTCGGTCACGATCCTGTATGTGGCACCCACGCACAACGCTGTGAGCGCGGCCCAGGATCCGAGCGGAACGATCGGCGCCGTGGTCAACAGCGGTTCTGTTCCAGTCACGCTGACCTTTACCACCAATGACGGCAATCCGGCTACGGCGATCACGATTACCAGCGGTCTCAGCACGTTGTCGACGACGTATCCTGGTTGGAGCGGACCGGCCACCTTCTCGTGTGCTTCGGCCAGCACGGGAACCGGTTGTCAATTGCCGCTGACCTACGCGCCGACGATCAATGGCAACGGCAACGTCGCGATCGGATATAGCTACTTGGATGACTCGGGAACCCCGCAGACCGGCACGGCGAGTATCCCATACGCGAGCATTCCCGGGTTTCTCTACATCACCGGCGCAACGCAAGGCAACGTCAGCAGTTGCGCCTTGAGCGGCGTGGACGGCAGTGTCACTTCGTGCACGATCGCAGCCACAGGCTTCAGCGCAGCGGGCGCGCCGCCCGGAACGGCCGCGCCGAGCGGCATTGCGTTCAGCGGCAATTGGGTCTACGTCACGCCGGGCGCGGCGGCAACCGATGTCGATGTTTGCCCGGTTAACCCCGACGGCACTTTGGGCACCCCAGAGGGCACCCCCACCCCTTGCACCATTGCTAATACGTTTGTTTCTGGTGCACCGGACGCGCTCGCCGTGAGCGGCGGCTACCTGTATGTTGCCGACGCCGACAACCCCTACGTGTACAACTGCCCGATCCATAGCGTGGACGGCAGCTTGGGTACGTGCATCTCGAGCTACATCGGCACTGTCGATACGTTGGACGGCATTGCCGTCACGGCCACCAATGCCTACATGGTGGACATCAATGGCGAAAATCTTTCCACGTGCACGGTCAGCTCCATCGACGGCAGCTTATCCAACTGCACGCAGCAGACGCTGATCGGTACCGACCCTGGCAATACCTTGACTACGACCGCCCCGAGTAGCGCATACGTCTACGGTGACAATCTATACGTCGGTACAGGTGCCGGAACCCTGATCCTGCCGATTGCCGGCGATGGCACCGTGACTGTGCCTGCCGCGTCTCCACCGACGAACCCGCCTACGGCTGCCCAGTGCTCGGCCTCGACCACGATCGTGAGCTCCCCGTGCACGATCGAAGAAAATACGCCGGCTCAATCAGCGGTTTTTGGTTTCGCATTCAACAATGGCTATGCGTACGCCAGCGGATTCGGCGCCTTGGGCATCGGGATCTGCACGATCGAGGCTTCCGGGATCCTGGATAATTGCGCTACCAGCCCGAGCCTGTCGGCATTTTATTACGGCGGGATAGCGGTGCACTGAGGGCAGATGAGTGCAGGCACGTGTCAAACCGCATAGATTCACCACACGCTCGATCGTTCTTAAGGAGCCTCGACAGCGATCGGAACTCACTGTGATGAGTGCTCTGAAGTCAATAAGCCGCTGCGCGGTCGCCGCGAGTTTGGCGGTGTTGGCCGCATGCGGTTATGGCAGTTATAGTGTCGTATCCTCTTCCGGGATGCCGGCCGCATCAGCTCCGATGAATAACAGCATCGTGGCCACTGCTACCGCTAGTGCCATCAGCGTCGTCGTGGGATCCAGCAGTGCGTTCAGTGTGACGTTCACAACCGACGATGGTGCGGCGGCCACGAACCTGTCGATCACGACAGGATTGAGCGCCCTACCGGCCGGTTGGAGCGGCCCGCAGAGCTTCACCTGCGCCTCGGTCAGCACCGGCAGCGGCTGCATGCTCAATCTCAGGTATCATCCGACGGCGGTCGGCAGCGGCACCGTGACCGTCAACTACAGCTACACCAATAATGCCGGCACCAGCAAAACGGGCACGGCCATGGTCAGCTACTGGGCCACGAGCAACGACAACGTCGTCGCGACGCCCTCCCCCGCAGGCCAGATCGCGGTCGTGACGGGCGGTACGAGCACCGTCGGCATCACGTTCACGACCGACGACGGCCAAACGGCCACGAAGCTGTCGGTCACGGCGGGATTGGGCACCCTGCCCGCCGGTTGGAGCGGCCCGGCCGCGTTCACCTGTGCTGCCGTCAGTACCGGCAGTGGTTGCCAACTCAGCCTGATGTTTAAGCCACCCGCCGCCGCCAGCGGCACACTGCAACTGAATTACAGCTATAACGCCGATTCCGGTAATCCGAAAACCGGTTCGGTTTCGATCGCGTACGTCGCCACCACGCATAACAATTTGGTTGTTGCACAAAATCCGAACGGACCGATCAGCGCCGTGGTCAACAGTTCTGTTCCGGTGACGCTGACCTTTACCACCGACGACGGCAATCCGGCAACGGCGATCACGATGACCGGTCTGGGCACGTTGCCGGCCGGTTGGAGCGGACCGGCCGCCTTCTCGTGTGCCTCGGCCAGCACGGGAACCGGCTGTCAACTGCCGTTGACCTACGCGCCGACGGTCAATGGCAGCGGCAGCGTCACGCTCGGATATAGCTACAAGGATGACTCGGGAACCGCCAAGACCGGCACGGCGAGTATTGCGTACGCCAGCGTTCCCGGATTCCTCTACATTGCCGACACTAGGAGCAATGTCATTCGCTGCGCCGTGAGCGGCGTGGACGGCAGCCTATCCTCGTGCGCGAGCGCAGCCACTGGCTTGTTGAGCGCGCCGGACGCCATCGCCTTCAGCGGCGATTGGGCTTATGTCACACCGGGCGCCGCGGCGACCGATGTCGATGTCTGCCCGGTGAACCCCGACGGCACGTTGAGCGCTTGCGCCAGCGCTCAAACCTTTGTGATACCAACCGCGCTCGCAGTGAGCGGCGGCCAGATCTATGTGGCCGATGCAAACGGTCCCGACTACGTGTACGACTGCACCATCAATAACGCGAACGGCAGCTTGAGTGCGTGCAACCAGAACTTCATCGGCGGCGCTATCAATACCTTGTCCGGCATTGCCGTCACGGCCACCAATGCCTACATCGTCGACTTCAATGGCGAACAGCTTTCCACGTGCACGGTCAGCCCGACCGACGGCACTTTATCCGCCTGCACGCAGACCACGCTGATCGGTACCGACCCGGACGGCGTCAATACCCCCGATGCCTATCCGAGAAGCGCACACGTCTACGGTGGCAATCTTTACGTCGGCACATTTGCCGGAATCCTGGTCCTGCCCATTGCCAGTGACGGCACGGTGACCGTGAATTACCCGTGCTCGCTCACGACGGGGACCTCGTGCACCATCGAACATTCAGGGCCCGGGCAAACGGAGGTTCAAAGCTTCGCGTTCAACAATGGCTACGCGTACCTCAGCGGCTACGGCAGCGGCGGCGGAATATCGATCTGTACGATCGAGGCGTCCGGGATACTGGATCAATGCGCTATCAGCCCGAGCCTGCAGGGATATTACGGCGGGATGGCCTTCCACTAAAGGGCGCGTGCTAGCGGACCGGTTTTCCGAGCTTCGGCCAGCGCCGGATATAGTCCGCCTGTTCCACGGTCTGGGGTACCTTGGGCCAGGTCTTGGCGCGCTCGCTCTCGCGCCACAGGCGGTTCAGAAGCTTGAGTGCTGCTTTGCCGTTCCCCCCTTCCTCCGCCAGAAAGCAACCCACCACCATGCCCGTGCGGCCTATGCCGGCGCGGCAGTGCACGTAGATACAGCGTCCCAGCGCCAGCGCTGCACGAATATCCGACAAGATATGCTGCATTTGCACCACGTTCTGGGGCACCCAGGTATCGGCAATCGCGGACCGCACGTGCTGGCTGTGCGCCGGCAACAGATGGCGATAGCCCGGGAGTTCGCCCTCCTCGGTGAGGTCGACAAAGTAGTCGACGCCGGCCTCGCGAAGCAGGGCAAGCCGCGAGCGCGCATCCGCGTCGTCGGCGCCGAGCGGATATTCACCCGCCAGCAAGCGGCCGGGAATGACCCAGTAAGTGTTGGGCAGCGGACGATCCATATTCACACTCGGCTGCCTATTCGGGTGACCACCAGCGAATGTTACCAGCGATTCAGGCTAGGACCGTACGAAACTGGCTCGCGACTGCCCATACAGTGATACCGTAACGGGATAAGTTGTCAGGAGACTCGCATGAATCAATACAAGCCAAGCCCCAGTTTGGGGCGCCCCTCGATACCGTCCAGCGAAGATCCCATGATGGACTTCCGGGCCCGCCTAGTGCATCAGCAAGCCGAAGCCGCTGAGCGCCGCCGCACCGACCTGGCGGAGCAATGCTCGCGCCTAAAGACTGCTGAGGAACGGATCCGCATTTGGGAACGCATTCACGAAGTGACGCTGCCGCGCGACTCCGCGCACAATCTCGTGGAGATCATCGCCGCGAACACCGGCCTCACGGAGGCCGACGTGCGCGACGAGCAACATCGGCGCGCCGCTTTGAGGACCGCGGCCGCAGCCGCAGCCGCAGTTTAGATCTCCCAGGTTAGCCCGGCACCGCCCGTAAAGGCGTCGATGATCCCGGCTTCGCGCAGGTGAGCGATTACCTGCGAGGCGGCAGCCTCCGGCGCCAACAACGCCGTGTCCAAATGGATTTCCGGGGTCTCAGGCGCCTCATAAGGTGAATCGATGCCGGTGAAGTTCTTCAATTCGCCGCGGCGGGCTTTCTTGTAGAGACCTTTCACATCGCGCGCTTCAGCGGCGGCCAGCGATGTGTCGACGAACACTTCGATGAACTCATCCGTCTCGACCAGATTGCGAGCCATGCGCCGTTCCGAGCGAAACGGCGAAATGAACGACACGATGACGATGAGCCCGGCATCGACCATGAGACGCGCCACCTCGGCGACTCGGCGAATATTCTCGACTCGGTCCTCGTTGGTGAAGCCCAAGTCCTTGTTGAGTCCGTGGCGGACATTGTCGCCATCCAGCAAGTAGGTGTGCCGACCGTCGGCGTGCAGCTGCTTCTCGACCAAGTTGGCGATCGTGGACTTGCCCGCGCCGGAGAGGCCCGTGAACCAGAGGATGCAGGGTTTCTGATGGCTCAATTGCGCACGTGCGCGCTTGTTCACATCCAGCGCTTGCCAATGCACGTTCTGCGACCGGCGCAGCGCGAAATGTAGAAGCCCCGCGCCCACGGTATTGTTGGTGAGCCGATCGATCAAAATGAAGCCGCCCAGGACCCGGCTGTCGTCATAGGGCTCAAAGACCACGGGGCTGCTGAGCTCGATTCCGCAGACGCCGATGTCGTTGAGTTCGAGCTTCTTGGCCGCGAGATGTTCGAGGGTGTTGACGTTGACGCGATACTTGATCGGCGCCACGGTGGCGTTCACGGTCTTGGCGCCGATTTTCAGTAAATACGTCCGCCCCTGCAGCAGCGCCTCATCGTGCATCCAAATGATCGTGGCCTCGAACTGATTGGCGACGCCCGGCGGTGCGCCCGCCGCGCACAGTACATCGCCCCGGCTCACATCGATTTCGTCCGTCAGCGTCAGCGTAACGGACTGCGCGGCCACCGCCTCGGGAATCTCTGCGTCTCCCAGCAGGATGCGCGCCACAGTGCTCGAGCGTCCTGACGGCAGGACGCGCACGGCATCTCCGCTGCGGATGCTGCCGCTCGCAATCAGCCCGGCGAAGCCGCGAAAATCGGCGTTCGGCCGGTTCACCCATTGCACCGGCATGCGAAAGGCGCGGCTGGCGGGATCATCCGCCAAGGGAGCGGATTCCAAGTGTTCGAGCAATGCGGGGCCGCGGTACCACGGCATCCGTTCGCTGCGCGCCACGACGTTGTCGCCGGCCACGGCGGATACGGGGATGCAGGTGATCGCCTCGAGGTCGATCCGGCGCGCGAATTCGCGGTAGTCACGCTCGATGTCGGCGAAGGCATCTTGCGCATAATCGACCAGGTCCATTTTGTTCACTGCCAGCACGACATGCCGGATCCCGAGGAGCGCCACGACGTAGCTGTGCCGGCGAGTCTGCGTCAGCACTCCCTTGCGGGCGTCGATCAAGATCACGGCGAGGTCCGCCGTGGACGCGCCCGTCACCATGTTGCGCGTGTATTGCTCGTGGCCCGGCGTATCGGCCACGATGAACTTGCGTTTGTCGGTGGAAAAGAACCGGTACGCCACGTCGATGGTGATGCCTTGTTCCCGCTCGGCGGCGAGTCCATCCACCACGAGTGCGTAATCCAGCTCTGCGCCGCGCGTGCCGACTCTCCTCGAGTCGTCTTCCAGCGTCGCCAGCTGGTCCTCGAAGATCATCTTCGATTCGTGCAACAGTCGCCCGATCAGCGACGACTTGCCGTCGTCGACCGAGCCGCACGTGATGAAACGCAGCAGTCCCTTGTGCGCGTGGCGATCCAAGTACTCATCGATGTCGCTCAACGTCGCCGCCGCGCTCAGGACCATCAGAAGTATCCTTCCTGCTTCTTTCGCTCCATGGACGCGGCGCCGTCATGATCGACCATCCGGCCCTGGCGCTCCGAGTTCCTCGCCAACAGCATCTCGCGAATCACCAGCGGCAGCGTATCCGCAGTGCTTTCGTCGGCGCCGGTCAGCGGATAACACCCCAGGGTCCGAAACCTCACGCTCAGCGTCTCGATGCGGTCCTCGGGGCCCAACGGCAAGCGATCGTCATCGACCATGAGCAGACGTCCGCCGCGCCGCACCACCGGGCGCGGTTTCGCCAGATACAACGGAACGATAGGCACGTTGTGCACGTGGATGTACTGCCACACGTCGAGTTCGGTCCAATTCGACAGCGGAAACACTCGAATGCTTTCCCCCGGGTTCTTGCGGGTGTTGTAGAGTTGCCAGAGCTCGGGGCGCTGATTCTTCGGATCCCAGCGATGCTGGGCGGAACGAAACGAAAATATCCGTTCCTTGGCGCGGCTCTTTTCTTCGTCGCGACGACCCCCGCCGAACGCCGCGTCGAATCCGTACTGATCGAGTGCTTGACGCAGCGCCTGGGTCAACATCAGGTCGGCGTAGGCCGTGCCGTGCGACCAGGGCTTCACGCCGGCGCGCACTCCCTCCTCGTTGGTATGCACCAGCAGCTCGAGACCGTGACGCGCCGCGGTGACATCGCGAAATTCCAGCATTTCGCGAAAATCCCACCCGGTGGCGATCTGCAGCAGCGGAAACGGCGGCTTCGCCGGGGCAAACGCCTTGAGCGCCAGATGCAGCATCACCGAGCTGTCCTTGCCGATCGAATACAGCATGACCGGCTTCTCGCACTCCGCGACCACCTCGCGAAAAATATGGATGCTCTCGGCCTCCAGCCGCTGCAGGTGATCGAGGCGCGCCATTCAGCTGAGGAAGTGCGCGGGCGTTTTCGAACGAACCTCGTCAATCGTAACGCCCGGGGCGATTTCGATGAGTTTGAAGGGCTCCTTGCGCGACGCACGCGAAAAGACCGCAAGATCGGTAATCAGCATGTCGACGACATTGGTGCCGGTCAGCGGCAATTCGCAGCGCGGTTTGAATTTCGGGTCGCCGTCCTTGGAGGTATGCTCCATGACGACCACCACCCGCTTCACGCCGGCGACCAGATCCATGGCGCCGCCCATGCCCTTCACCATTTTTCCGGGCACCATCCAGTTGGCCAGGTCCCCCTTCTCGGAAACCTCCATGGCGCCGAGCACCGCCATGTCGATATGACCGCCGCGGATCATCGCAAAGCTGTCGGCGGACGAAAAATACGAACTCATTGGGAGTTCGCTGACGGTTTGTTTGCCGGCGTTGATGAGGTCGGCATCTTCTTCCCCTTCATAGGGAAAGGGGCCGATGCCCAACATGCCGTTCTCCGATTGCAGCACGACCTTCACGCCCGGTGCGATGTAGTTCGCCACCAGTGTCGGGATGCCGATGCCGAGATTCACATAGAAGCCATCCTGCAGTTCACGGGCGGCACGCTCGGCCAAATCCTCACGAGACCACGGCATCGGATCCCTCCTTGCGCTTGCGCACGGTGCGTTTCTCGATCTTTCGTTGGTACGGACTGCCGCTGACGATGCGTTGCACATAAATGCCGGGCGTATGGATTGCATCGGGATCCAGCATTCCGGGCCCGACCAATTCCTCGACCTCGGCGACGGTGATGCGTCCCGCTGTCGCCATGTTCGGATTGAAGTTGCGTGCCGTCTTGCGGTAGATGAGATTACCCTCGGTATCGCCCTTCCAGGCCTTGACGAGCGACAGATCGGCAACGATGCCGGTCTCCAGGATGTAGGTTTCGCCGTTCACGACCCGCGTTTCCTTGCCTTCAGCCACCAACGTGCCGGCGCCGACTTTGGTAAAAAACGCGTAGATGCCGGCGCCGCCGGCGCGCACGCGTTCGGCCATCGTGCCCTGAGGATTGAATTCGAGCTCCAACTCACCCGCTAGATATTGGCGCTCGAATTCCTTGTTCTCGCCCACATAGGAGGAGATCATTTTACGGATCTGCCGAGATGCCAGCAGAATGCCGAGGCCTTCACCGTCGGTGCCTGCGTTGTTCGACACTACGGTCAAATTCCGCACGCCCGAATCGTGCACGGCCGCGATGAGCTTTTCAGGGACGCCGCAAAGGCCGAACCCGCCGCAGCACAGGGTCATGCCATCCGTGAGAATACCGCGCAGCGCACTGGCGGCATCGGGATATACCTTGGAACCCGAGTTAACGTTCATGCGATTGCCTACCCTTCAACGTGTTGCGAGGGCCCTGTGCGCTGCACACGGGCGGGCGACGGCCTCGCCGCCCCCCGCCTCACTGCCCGCGATTTGCCTAGTAACGGTACTGATCGGCTTTGTAAGGCCCTTGCTTGCTTACGCCGATGTATTTTGCCTGGATGTCGGTCAACTCCGTCAGCTCGGCGCGCAACTTGGAAAGCTGCAGCCGCGCGACCTTTTCATCGAGATGCTTCGGCAATACATAGACACCGATCGGATACTTCGCCGTGTGGCCGAATAATTCGATCTGCGCCAAGACTTGATTGGCAAAGGAGGAACTCATGACGTAGGACGGATGACCCGTACCGCATCCCAAATTCACCAAACGGCCCTCGGCCAGCAGGATGATGCGTTTGCCGTCCGGGAAAACGACATGATCGACCTGCGGCTTGATGTTGTCCCAGGTGTATTGCCTGAGCGCGGCCACCTCGATTTCGTTGTCGAAATGGCCGATGTTGCAGACGATGGCCTGGTCCTTCATGCGCTTCATGTGATCGTGCGTGATGACATGGAAGTTGCCGGTGGCCGAGACGAAAATGTCGGCCTTGTCCGCCGCATAGTCCATGGTCACGACGCGATAGCCCTCCATGGCCGCCTGCAGCGCGCAGATCGGATCGATCTCGGTAACCCAAACTTGAGCCGAGAGCGCGCGCAGCGCCTGCGCTGAGCCCTTACCCACGTCGCCGTAGCCCGCGACCACGGCCACCTTGCCGGCGATCATGACGTCCGTGGCACGCTTGATGGCATCCACCAACGATTCGCGGCAGCCGTACAGATTGTCGAACTTGGACTTGGTTACCGAGTCGTTCACGTTGAACGCGGGGAACGCCAATTGACCATCCTTGGCCATCTGATAGAGGCGCTTAACCCCGGTGGTGGTCTCCTCGGTGACGCCTTTGACTTTGGCGAGCCGGGTCGAATACCACTTGGGGTCGACCTTCAGCTTGGCCTTGATCGCAGCAAACAGAAGCTCTTCTTCCTCGTTGCTTGGGCGCGAGATGATCGACGCATCCCTCTCGGCCTTCGCGCCCAAATGCAGCAGCAGCGTCGCATCGCCGCCGTCGTCCAGGATCATGTTCGAATAACCGCCGTCGGGCCACTCGAAAATGCGGTGCGTGTAATCCCAATACTCGGCCAGGGTCTCGCCTTTGACGGCGAACACGGCAGTGCCGCCGGCAGCGATGGCCGCCGCCGCGTGGTCCTGCGTGGAGTAGATGTTGCACGAGGCCCAACGCACCTGTGCTCCCAGTGCGTTCAGCGTCTCGATCAGCACCGCCGTCTGAATGGTCATGTGCAAGGAGCCGCTGATGCGCGCGCCCTTGAGCGGCTGCTGCGCAGCGTACTCGTGACGGATGGCCATCAGACCGGGCATTTCCGTCTCGGCTATTTTGATTTCTTTGCGGCCCCACTCGGCGAGACTCAAGTCCTTGACGAGGTAATCGGCGGGGGGTTTGACTGCTGCATTCATCGATAATGACTCCTTGGGCGCTGCGCGCTGCTCAGGCAGCGCGCGTGGTCTTCAGTTCAGCCGCCAGCACGTCCGCTTTATCGGTGTGCTCCCAGCTGAACTCTGGTTCCTTACGGCCGAAGTGCCCGTAAGAGGCGGTTTTTTGATAGATGGGACGTGCCAGATCCAGCATTTCGCGCAGCCCGAAGGGGGTAAGATCGAAATGCGCGCGCACGATCTGCGTGAGGCGCTGATCCGGCAGCTTACCCGTGCCAAACGTCTCGACCATGATCGAGGTCGGCTCAGCGACACCGATGGCGTAGGAAACCTGCACTTCGCAGCGCTCCGCCAACCCCGCAGCGACGATGTTCTTGGCGACATACCGTGCGGCGTAGGCCGCTGAGCGATCGACCTTGGAGGGGTCCTTGCCTGAAAAAGCGCCGCCGCCATGCCGTGCAAAGCCGCCGTAGGTATCAACGATGATTTTGCGTCCCGTCAGGCCGCAATCCCCGACCGGACCGCCGATCACGAACCGGCCGGTGGGATTGATGTGATACTTCGTTCGCTTGTCGATCCATTTGCTCGGCAGAACCGGCTTTAAGATCTCCTCCATGACCGCTTCGCGCAGGTGCCTGGTGCTGATGTCGTCCGAATGCTGAGTGGAGAGCACCACCGCTTCGAGCCCCACCGGCTTGTCGTTTTCATAACGCAGGGTGACTTGGCTCTTCGCGTCAGGCCGCAGCCAGGGCAGCTTGCCGTTCTTGCGCACCTGGGCCTGGCGCTTGACCAGCCGGTGCGCGAGCGTGATGGGTGCCGGCATCAACACGTCCGTCTCATTCGTGGCGTAACCGAACATCAATCCCTGATCGCCCGCACCCTGCTTGCGTTCATCCTTCCGGTCGACGCCCTGCGCAATGTCGGGGGATTGCTTGCCGATGATGTTGAGCACGCCGCAGCTCGCACCGTCGAATCCCATGTCGGAGTGGTCATACCCGATATCGAGCACGGTCTTGCGCACCAGCGCTTCCACGTCGACCCAGGCGCTGGTGGTCACTTCGCCCGCGACGATGACCACGCCGGTCTTGACCATCGTTTCGCAGGCCACCCGACCCCGGGGGTCCGCGGTCAAAATCGCGTCGAGCACCGCGTCCGAAATTTGATCGGCGACCTTGTCGGGATGACCTTCCGAAACCGATTCCGACGTAAATGAAAAACTTCTGCTCATGGTTGAATCCTTAGCCAAAATTATCCTGATAACGCCGATCGAACTCGGCCTTCGTAAACTCGTGATTCTGCGGCCCGCGCGATTCGATCTTGATCGAGCCCATCAACGAGGCCACCCGGCCCGTGGTCTCCCAATCCAAGCCGCGCAACAAACCGTGAATTAGACCAGCGCGGTAGGCATCGCCGCAACCCGTCGGATCGACTATCGCGCGGGGTTTGACCGAAGGAACCGTCAACGTCCGACCCTTGGTATAAATCATCGATCCTTCGGACCCCCGAGTGACGATCAGCGCGTCGACCTTGGCCACGACATCGGCCGCCGTCATCCCGGTCTTTTGCTGCATGAGTTCCCATTCGTAGTCATTCACCGTCACCCACGCCGCCTGATCGATGAATTCCTCGAGTTCGATCGCACCGAACATGGGCAACCCCTGGCCAGGGTCGAAGATAAAGGGAATCCCGGCGGCCTTGAACTGCGCCGCGTGCTCAATCATAGCCTGCCGGCCATCCGGAGCGATGATCCCCAGGCAGATTTCGGACGCAGCGCCCGGAGCGGTCGCATCCGCGACCTTGTTGAGATGCGCATATTGCATTGCACCAGGGTGGAACGCCGTGATCTGGTTATCATCGAGATCCGTGGTTATGAAGGCCTGCGCGGTAAACGTGCCGTCCACCACCTTGATGTGGTCGACGCGCATGCCGTTCGCGACCATCCGCCGCCGGTACGGCTCGAAATCATGGCCTGCGGTCGCCATGGCCACGCCCTCATCGCCCAATAGCTTCAGGCCGTAGGCAATGTTGGCGGCGCAGCCGCCGAACTCGCGGCGCATCTCCGGCACCAGGAACGCGACATTCAATATGTGCAGCTTGTCGGGAAGGATGTGCGCCTTGAACCGGTCGGGAAACACCAGAATCGTATCGTAAGCCACCGATCCGCAAATCAAGGCGGCCTTGCGACCGCCGATCCCATTCACCATTGCACACCCGCTCGAGCCAAACGGACATTCTACCTTCAAACGCATGCCGCCCGCTTCATCCAATCTTGACCCCACCCGCCAGCGCCCATCGCCCCAAATGTCCAAGCTCCTGGTGCTGCTGGGCTCGATTTCCATCCTCACGCCGTTTTCGCTCGACTTATACCTTCCTGCCCTGCCTTCCATTGCCGCTGACCTGCATGCCAGCGCCGGTTCCGTGCAATTGACCTTACCGGTATTCTTCATCGGACTGGCCGTCAGCCAGCTGTTTTTCGGCTCGGTCGCCGACCATGTAGGCCGGCGGCCCCCCTTGCTATGCGGCCTGGCGCTGCTGGTGTTGGGCTCGGTCGGATGCGCCCTGGCGCATGCCGTGAACACCCTCACGCTATGGCGATTGGTCCAAGCCTTGGGCGTCGGCAGCGCCAGCGTGATCCCTCGAGCCATCGTTCGCGATCGGTTTGACGTCGCGCACACCGCCCGCGCCTTGTCATTGCTCGGTCTCATCACGGGCTTAGGACCCATCCTGGCTCCGCAGCTCGGGGGCCTGATCCTGTTGATCGGCACCTGGCGCCTCGAATTCTGGGCCTTGGCAGCTCTGGCGTCGGCGTCCTGCATCGTCGCTTTCTACGCGCTGGCCGAATCCATCCCGGATGAGCGTCCGAGCGCAATCGGCCCCAAGCTGTGGCTGCGGCTGCTCACCGACAAGCGCTACCTTCGCTACGCGCTGCCCGCCAACCTCGTCCAGTCCAGCGTGTTCGCCTACATTGCCGGTGCGCCTTTCGTATTCATCAATTTGATGAAACTGACTCCGCAGCAATTCGCGTGGCTATTTGGATGCAATGCGGTCGGCCTCATGATCGGCGGCCGCATCAACGCCCATATCGTGTCCCGGTTCGGACCGGAACTGATTTTCCGCCGCGCCATGGTGGCGACGGCGGCCATCGGCATCATCCTCTTCGTCATGGCGGTGGGCGGTTGGGGCGGTTTCTGGGGTCTGGCCATTCCGCAGTTTTTGTTCATCTCGACTTTGGGCTTCAATTTCTCCAATGGATTCGCCTTGGGATTAGCGCCTTTCGGCGCCTCCGCCGGCACGGCTTCTGCCTTGTTCGGCACTCTGCAGTTTCTTATGGCCGGTGTCGGCGGCACGGCCGTCAGCGCGCTCTATGACGGCAGCGCGCGTGCCATGACCGGCGTAATGTGCACGGTGGCCGTGATGGCGGTTGCGCTCTACCGATGGATGAGATAATCATTGGACATGTCATTGGATTACTTTCTGAATAGGTCGCGCTTCTGACGCTCGGTCGCGATATCTGCGGCGACTGGAACGTTGCGGTCGGCCGCGAATGGCTGGTGACCAACGGTCTCGGCGGCTACGCCTGCGGTACCGTCGCCGGCGCGAATACACGCCGCTATCACGGATTTTTGATCGCGAGCCTCACGCCTCCTGTCGAGCGAAAGCTGCTGGTTGCAAAACTCGACTTGAGCGTCGACTACTTGGGACGGCTGTATCATCTGGCCGCCAACGAATTTGCCGGCGGCGCAATCGATCCGCACGGCTTCATCCATTTGGAATCCTTCACGATTCTGCACGGTGTTCCGATATGGCGCTATGCGGTCGCCGACGCTCTATTGGAACAGCGCATTTTCATGGCGCCAGGCGCGAACACCAGCTACCTGCGGCTCGAAGTGCTGCGAGCGTGCGCGCCCATGACCGTGCAGTTGAAGCCGCTCGTCACTTATCGCGACTACCACCACCAAGGGCGCGGAACTCAGCCGCTTCAGGCCACCGGCGCTGAAAATGGATGCACGGTCGAGGCCGGTGACGGCGCGCCGCTCTACCGGCTCCGCATCAGTTCGGGAGAGTACACGGCCGCAGACATCTGGTATTGGAATTTCTTGCATCGAGAAGAATTCGGCCGAGGGCTGGACGCGCTCGAGGATTTGTGGGGACCGGGAACGTTTACCGCGGATCTGACGGCGGGACAGACGGTTTTCTTTACCGCCACGGCCGAGAACTGCGAGCCGGCGGCCGGCGGCGACGTACTCGCCACGCTCATCGCCCGGTCGCAAAACCTGCGCGCGGCGCTGCCGAAATCCGCGCCGCCGTGGGTGCAAACGCTGGCCACCGCCTCGGACCAGTTCATCGTGCGGCGCGGCGCGCAAAGCGCCGCTGCGGTCAGCGTCATCGCCGGCTATCCGTGGTTCGCCGATTGGGGGCGCGACACCATGATTGCCTTGCCGGGCTTGACGACCGTCTTGGGCCGCTTCGACACGGCGGCTGCGATCCTACGGACGTATGCGGGCCTCGTCGATCGCGGCATGTTGCCGAATCGCTTTCCCGACGCGGGCGACACGCTCGAGTACAATTCGGCCGACGCGGCGCTGTGGCTGTTCCAGGCGGTGAGCGAGCATCTCGACGCCAAACGCGATCCGCAACTACTGCGCGATTTGTTTCCGACCTTGGCGGCCATCATCCATGCCTACGCGCAAGGCACCCGCTACGGCATACAGGTCGATTCCCATGATGGCCTGCTGCGGGCCGGCGAACCCGGCACCCAATTGACCTGGATGGATGCGAAGCAAGGCGACCACGCGTTTACGCCGCGGATCGGCAAACCCGTGGAGATCAATGCGCTATGGTTGAACGCTCTCGAGGTCACCGTGCGGCTCGCCGGCCGGTTGCGAAACAGCGCCGAGAAGCGCTATGCCCAAGCGTTATTGAAACGCGCCGCCGACGGCTTCGCGCGCTTTTGGAATGCACAGCGGGGCTGCCTTTACGACGTCATCGACGTGGACGGCGGTACGACGCATGATGTACGGGTCAGACCCAATCAAATCTTCGCCGTATCACTGCCCCATTGCGTTTTGCCGCAGGAACAAATGCGCGCCGTGGTCGATACGTGCGCCCGCGAATTGTTGACGAGCTACGGCCTGCGGAGCTTGAGCGCCGCGGATCCGGCCTATGCGGGCCACTATTCGGGCAACGCGTGGCAGCGCGATGCGGCCTATCATCAGGGAACCGTGTGGAGTTGGCTGCTGGGGCCATTTTCGCGCGCGCATTACCGGGTGTACGGGGATGCCGCGCAGGCTCAGTCATTTCTGAGCCCGATCGAGCAACATCTCGCTGCCGCCTGCATCGGCTCGGTCAGCGAAGTGTTTGATGGTGACGCACCTCACATTGCCCGCGGCTGCTTCGCGCAGGCTTGGAGCGTCGCTGAGATACTACGCTCATGGGTATACCTCGACCGTAAGATCTCGAAGCCGTAAGGAATCTCGATGAACAGGGAGCGCGAGCGCCTGCTCGCCAACGTGTCCGGCCCCGAGGGTTGGCAGCACTGGGGTCCGTATTTGAGCGAACGCCAATGGGGCACCGTGCGCGAAGATTACAGCCCCGATGGTACGGCCTGGGAGTACTTGCCGCACGATCACGCCCGCAGCCGCGCCTTCCGCTGGGGCGAGGATGGGATCGCCGGGGTATCCGACGCAGAGCAACTCGTGTGCCTGTCCTTAGGCTTATGGAACGGCGCGGATCCCATCTTGAAGGAGCGGCTGTTCGGCCTCACCAACGCCGAGGGCAACCATGGCGAGGATGTCAAAGAGCACTATTTCTACCTGGATGCAACGCCCACTCATTCGTATTTGAAGATGCTTTACAAGTATCCGCAAAGGGCTTACCCGTATGCTGACTTGGTGACCGAGAACGCGCGGCGCGGCGCGAACCTGCCGGAGTACGAATTGATCGACACCGGGGTGTTTGCCGAGAATCGCTACTTCGACGTGTTCGTCGAATACGCGCAAGTCGAGCCCGGCGACCTGTTGATGAAAATCACCGCGTGGAACCGCGGGCCCGAGGCCGCGCCCCTACACGTGATTCCCCAACTGGTATTGCGCAACACGTGGAGTTGGGAACCGGGCGGCATCAAGCCGTCGCTGCGCGCCGTCGGCGACGCCGCGGTCGGAATCGAGCCCGTGGAGTTGGGAATGACCCGGCTGTACTTCGACGGCACCGCGGAGTTGTTGTTCACCGAAAACGAATCGAACGCCGCGAGGCTCTGGAACCGCGCGGAATCCGGCTACTTCAAAGATGGTTTTCACGAGCACATCATCGAATCGCGTCATGACCGCGTGAACCCGGCGAAAACCGGTACGAAGGCCGGCGCATGGCATCGGGAAACCATTCCGTCCGGCGAGAAAATCGAATTGCGCGTACGCCTCTCGCGCCGCAGCCGGCAAGCGCCGTTCGGCGACTTCGAGCAAGCGTTGAGCTTGCGGCGCGCCGAGGCCGACGATTTCTATGCCGAACTGCAGAAGGACATGGCCTCGGCCGACGAGCAGCGGGTCCAGCGTCAAGCCTTCGCCGGCATGATTTGGAACAAACAGTTCTATCACCTCGATATTCCCCGCTGGCTCGCAGGGGATCCGGGCCAATCGCCGCCGTCCCCGGAGCGCAAACGCGGCCGCAACAGCGAGTGGCGCAATCTGAACAACGCGGACATCGTGTCGATGCCCGACAAATGGGAATACCCCTGGTATGCATCGTGGGACCTCGCCTTTCACTGCATACCGTTCGCTCTGATCGATGCCGAATTCGCCAAGCATCAGCTGGTGCTGCTCACGCGCGAGTGGTACATGCACCCCAACGGTCAAATTCCTGCCTATGAATGGGCATTCAGCGATGTGAATCCGCCGGTCCACGGGTGGGCGGCCTGGCGCGTTTTCCAAATCGACCGCAAGCAAAACGGCGGCAGCGGCGACCTGGAGTTTCTGGAACGGGTATTCCACAAGTTGATGCTGAACTTCACCTGGTGGGTGAATCAAAAGGACAAATCCGGGAAGAACATTTTTCAAGGCGGATTTCTCGGCTTGGACAACATCGGGGTCTTCGACCGCAGCGCCCAATTGCCCACCGGGGGCTTCCTCCATCAGTCGGACGGCACCAGCTGGATGGCGATGTATGCGCTCAATTTGATGCGCATCGCCTTGGAGCTCGCCGAACACAACCATGTCTATGAAGACATCGCCAGCAAGTTTTTCGAGCACTTTCTCGGCATCGCGGAGGCGATGAGCAGCAGGTACAACGACGACGACGACGACGGTCTCTGGGATGAGAGGGACCAGTTTTTCTACGACGTGCTGAATCTTCCCGATGACGTCAAAGTGCGCCTGCGAATACGCTCGATGGTGGGGTTGATTCCGCTGTTCGCGGTGGAGACGCTGGAACCCGAACTGCTCAACAGGCTGCCCGGCTTTCGGAAACGTTTGGAATGGCTCCTGGCGCACCGCCCGGATCTCGCGAAGCTGGTATCGCATTGGCAGTCGCCGGGCCGTGGCAAGCGGCGCCTATTGTCCTTGCTGCGCGGCCACCGCATGAAGCAATTGTTGCGGCGCATGTTGGACGAATCCGAGTTTCTATCGGATCACGGCGTACGGGCGCTGTCGCGGGCGCACTTCGACCGTCCCTACGTGCTGCGAATTGATGGCAACGATCTCACCGTGCGTTACGCTTCGGCCGAATCCGACAGCCGGCACTTCGGCGGCAATTCGAATTGGCGCGGGCCCGTTTGGTTCCCGGTCAACTTCCTCATCATCGAATCGCTGCAAAAGTTTCATCACTACTACGGCGACGACTTCAAGGTCGAATGCCCGACGGGATCGGGCATCTTCTTGACCATCGCCGAGGTTGCCAACGAGCTATCACATCGGCTGTCGCGAATTTTCCTGAAGGACGCCTCCGGTAATCGTCCCGTCCTGCGTCAATATCCGGAATTGCAAACGGACCCGCATTATCACGATTACATTCCGTTCTACGAATACTTCGACGGCGACAACGGTCGGGGCGCCGGAGCCTCCCACCAAACCGGATGGACCGGATTGATAGCGAAGCTCCTCATGCCGCGGACGGACAGTTAGTCATAAAACTGCACCGCGGAATGCTCGCTGCCCGGCGGTACACTGACTAGCTGCCTTTTTTCTGCGCCGCCTGCCACTTCTGCACGGCCGCCATGGTGTTCTCCACGTGCTTGTCGGGATTCAACGCGGTGTACTCGTAAATGATCTTGCCCGACGGCGCAATGACGTACGACGTACGGTTCGCATACTCGGGTTTCACGGCGAGCACGGCGTCATACGCCTTGGTGATCTTCTGATCCGCATCGGACGCGACGGCGAACTTATTGCGACATTCGGTGACGGAAAATTTATTGAGCTTTTCGATCGGATCGTGCGACACGCCGATCACCGTGGCGCCCAATGCCTTGAATTTATCCGTGGCTTCGGCGAATTCATGAGCTTCGACCGTGCAGCCCGGCGTGAACGCCGCCGGATAAAAATACAGCACCACCGGACCCTGCTTCAGGGCATCGGCCAGTGAGAACGTGAACGGCTTGCCCGCGAGCGTCGCCTGGGTGGTGAAATCCGGGGCCTGCGCGCCCTCTTTCAACGCGGCGTACAAGGGCGCGGTCAAGACGCAGGTGCCCAGCGCGAGAGAAATTAAACGCTTCATGATTGTGAATTCCTTGGGAGCGACAATAGGCGCCAAGAGTTTGCGCCAACCCCTCATACGCCGCAAGGCAGGCTCTCAAAGTCAATGCAACATCTCGCGTAATTCCCGGCACACCCGAGCGACGTCATCATCGCTCATCGCGGGAAACAGCGGTAACGTGACCGTCTCGCGGCCGACACGCGCGGCCACCGGCGTGTCCTCGGGACGATATCCCTGGCCCCGGTAGTAGGTAAGGTTCGGAATGCAAGGATAGTGCACGCCGATACCGATTCCGCGGTCCGCCATGCGTTTTTGGAATTCCGGGCGCGTCATCCCGTGCGCCGGGAAATCGATCAGCACCTGGAACATATGCCAGCTATGGCCCGAGTCGCCGCGTGCGGGCAACACCAACGAGCGCAAGCCATCGAGTTCGTCGAAATATCGGCCGGCCAACTGCAGCCGCCGCGCGTTGAATTGATCCAAGCGCCGCAATTGATCGATGCCGATCTGTGCCGCTACGTCGGTGAGATTGCTCTTGGCGCCCGGAAACATCACGTCGATCTCGCCTTGTGCATTACGCTTGATGCCGTGGAATCGATACTGTTCGACGAGTTCCGCAGCCGTTGCATCGCCCGTGGCGATGGCGCCTCCCTCGATGCTGGTCATGTTTTTGTTGGGATGAAAACTGAACACGACCAAATCGCCGAAACTCCCGATCAACTTGCCGCGATAGCGGGAGCCGATGGCATGAGCCGCATCTTCGACCACCCGCAGCCCGTGCCGGGCAGCGATTCCATACAGGGCATCCATATCCACGGGCAGGCCGGAAAAATGCACGGGCATGATGGCGCGGGTCTTGGCCGTAATCGCGGGCTCGACCAGGTCGAGGTTGAGATTCTTGGTATGAAGATCGATGTCCACGAACTTAGGGATGGCGCGCACCCGGGCAATCACGTTGGCGCTCGCGGCAAAACTCATCGCGGGCACGATCACTTCGGCGCCCTCGCCCACGCCCGCAATCTCGAGCGCCATTTCGAGCCCCGCCGTCGCCGACGTCATCACGCGTACATGACGGTCGGGCCCGAGATAATTCGCGAGCGCAGCCTCGAAAGCCTGCACCTTCGGTCCGCTGGCCAATTGTCCGGAACGAAACACGTCGGCAACCGCCGCGATGCTCTCGGCATCGATCATCGGCCGCGTGAAAGGCAGAAAGGGCTTCATACCGGACTCCTCGAAACCAACACGACGCCCGCGCAAATCAGTGCAATGCCCATCGCTTTGGCCGGCGACAGGGTCTCGCCCAGCCACAGCACCGAGATCGCGGTCACCACGATATAGCCGAAGGACAACATCGGGTAGGCGGTGCTCACGGGCGCCTTGGACAATGCGGCCAGCCACACGCAGACACTCGCCGCATAACACAGCATACCCGCCCAAAACGGCCAGCTCGTTCCCAGGCTGAGCAGACTATAGCGCAGCATTTGCACGCTGAAGCCGGCGACATGCGCCAGCGGCCGGGTGGCGACCTTCAGCAGTATTTGCGCCGCTGCATTGAGGCCGACGCCGCTCAGGATCAACATCCACGTCACCCAACTCATCGCCGCGCCACCAATACCCGATGGATATCCCGGGCAATCTCGCGCATGGGCAGGCCGCGGGTTTTCAGGTCGTCAAACATGCTCTTCTCCATCACCGCATAGCCGTCCGGCACGCCTCGCCACTCGACCACGAAGTCCGCGACGCTGGGGATTTCCGCCGCAGGGTCGTGGCGCAGACCGAAATCGAGCTCGCCGCGATACGCGACTAGTTTGAGCGTACGCTGCCAATAAAACGGCAGTGTCTGATCGTACGTGCCGACACTGTAAATCGGCTCATCGCTCGGAATGGCGCTGACCGCACGAGCCAGCACCACTCCGGAATAGATCGGCGCCACCAGCCCCGCGGCCCGCATGAGCAACAGACCGGCCAAACACCAGCCCACCCCCAGGAACACGGCGGCATGCGTCGGATCGCGGCGGCGCTGCAGCATCACGAACAACCCCGAGACGCCGAGGAGCGCCGCGATTTCACCCAGAGGCCGGGCAAGCAGTGCAAAGTACTGGCCTCGATCCGTAGGGGGGATGAACCGAGGACCGTAAATGCTCGCCGCGGCCGTCACGATGGCCACCACGATGGTGATGAGCGCGGTAAACCATACATCCCGACGAAACGCGCCGGCGGGCGACGCACCGATCAGCAACGCGACACCCGGCATGGCCGGCAAGATATACGGAATGAGTTTGGAATCGGACAGGGAAAAGAAAATGCAGATGAAGACTATCCAGATCCACAGGAATGACGCAGGGTCGAAGGTCCCGCGCGCAGCGCGCCGCCGCCAACCCGTGGCCGCTACCCGCAACGCCGGCAACGTCCATGGAATACTACCGAATGCGAACACGGCGGCAAAAAACCACCAAACCTCCTCGCGGTCGGCGCTGGGCGTCAAATAGCGCGACCAATGCTCGTGTACGAAGAAGAACTCCAAGAAGTCCGGCAGGCGCCGCGCGGCAAGCCAGTGCCACGGGACCGTGACCGCCAAGAATAGCGGTACTCCCAGTGTCGCGTGCAAACGGCGCCAGGGCGAAAAATCGCGGGCGTAGACGGAATACAGGATCAGGACCGCCGTCGGGATGGCCGCCGCCACCAAGCCCTTGGTGAGGACCCCCAGGGCAGCCGCCAACCAGGCGACCAGCATCCAGCGTCGCTCCAGCAATCCCGGGTCGGGCCGAGGTGCCTGCTGCGCCAGGAGAAAGGCGGCGAGACTCAAGGTCATATAGAACGTCAGACTCATGTCGAGCGTCAGCAGCTGTCCAAGGACCAGGAACAGCAACATGCTGCCGAGCACTGCGGTCGCTCGCCAGGCTGCCGCCCAGCCCCATAGCCGCTCGGCAGCCACCCAAACCATGACCAGTGTCGCGAGCGCGCAGAGCGCCGTGTAGAAGCGCGCGCCAAATTCGCCGTGGCCGAATACCCGCAACGCCACCGCCGTGGCCCAGTACTGCAACGGCGGCTTTTCGATATAGGCGACGCCATCCAAATGCGGAATGATCCATTGATTGTCCGCCAACATTTCGCGGGGAATTTCTGCGTATCGCCCTTCATCCGGATTGAACAGCGGCCGCAACGGCAAGGTGGCGAACCACAGCATGGCGACCATGGCCGCCAGGCCGAGGTAGGTCCAATGCGCGCGCAGACCCGTCGGTGCTGGGTCGCTCACGCTCGATCGGCCGCGGCCGGAGCCTGCACCGCCAGCAGCCCGGATCGTCCGGGGATCTCGCCCTGGATGACCGCTCGAGCAGGCACCTGCCGCTGCATGGCAAACGAATGGATGGCCGCCATCCGAGTGACTGTGGCGCCCGCGCTGCGCCACTTCAGAAGCAAGGACTCGAACGCGTCGAGGAGGAGCATTCCCTCCAGCTCGGCATGCAAGGTAAACACCTGCAGCGTGGGGTCCGCTGCCGCCGCGGAAAGATCGAACACGGCGGCGGCGATGGTCGATTCATCGATGCCGTCACGACCCAGCAACTCATCGAAAGTCGGCAGCGTGGTGGGTAACTGCGGACACGTACTGACGCGGCCATTCAGCAAGGGAAAGAATGCCGGGCCGCCGCGCGTGTCGCTGGCATAGCGTAAGGCGTATTCGCGCTCGAGTTCCAACGCGTGGGCGTTGATCTGCCATCCGGCGGCCGCATGCGATTCCGGCCGGAATCCGAACACGCCCTCGAAGGCGCGAAGTCCGCGCTCGAATTCCACGCGCGTCCACTGCGCCGTGGCCTGCGCCACAGAGTCCTGCCAACGCACATGATCGAAAGCATGCAAGCCCACTTCGAACCCGGCGTCGTGGACGGCACGCATCTCGGCGCCGCCCTGCGCCCCGATATCGGGGCCCGGCAACAGTACGCCGTACAGCAAGGTCTTCAGTCCATAGTGTTTGAGCACGGACGTGCGCGCCACCTTTTGGGCGAACCCCTTGCGAAAAACGCGGCGCATGGCGCGCCCCGTATGATCGGGTCCCACCGAAAAATAGAACGTGGCGTCCATACCGTGCTTCTTCAGCAGGGCCGCGAGCCGCGGGACGCCTTCGCGCGTGCCGCGCAACGTGTCGACATCGACCTTGAGGCCGATGCGTGCGCCTTCAAGCATCGCTGGACAGCAACGCCGATGCCGACGGCAGGCTTTGCGCGTAGGAATCGAAAATGGCTTTGAGCGCGGTACGCATGTCGGTCTTCGGCGTCCACCCCAGTTCGGCCGTCGTATTCTTGATCGAGGGCAGCCGCGCCGGAATGTCGGCGTAACCCTTGCCGTAGTAATCGAGCGCCGAAATATCGATCAGCTTGGTATTGCGCGCCGTGGGCGCGTACTCGGGTCTCGCCATGGCAATTTCCAGCATCATGTTGGCGAGTTCGCGAATCGAATAGGAATTGTGCGGATTGCCGATGTTGTAGATCTTGCCGTCGGCGATGCCGCGGGGATTGTCGATGATGGTGGTGAGGCACTCCACCGCGTCGTCGATGAAGGTGAAGGCGCGGGTTTGACTGCCGCCGTCGACCAACTTGATCGACTCACCGCGCACGATGTGTCCCAGGAACTGAGTCAACACCCGCGAACTCCCCTCTTTCGGGTCGTCCATGCTGTCGAGCCCCGAGCCGATCCAGTTGAACGGACGGAACAACGTGAACTGCAGACCCTGCTGTCCGTAGGCCCAGATGATGCGATCCAGCAATTGTTTCACGCAGGAATAGATCCAGCGCTGCTTGTGGATGGGTCCCAGCACGAGCTCCGAGGTTTCCGGATCGAATTCCTTGTCGCGGCACGCGCCGTACACTTCCGATGTCGACGGAAACACCACGCGCTTCTTGTATTTCACGCAATGGCGAATGATGGGCAGATTGGCCTCGAAATCCAGTTCGAACACCCGCAGCGGTTCACGCACGTAAGTCGCCGGCGTCGCGATCGCGACCAGCGGCAGGATCACATCGCACTTGCGCACCTGATACTCGACCCATTCCTTGTTGATCGTGATGTCGCCCTCCACGAAGTGGAATTTCGAATCGCCGAGCAATGTGCCGACGCGTTCCGATTGCAGGTCCATGCCGTAGATGTGCCAATCGGTGTTGGCAAGAATGTACTTGCTCAAATGATGACCGATGAAGCCGTTGACGCCGAGAATGAGAACGTTTTTCAAGTAACCCCCAGAAAGATAACTTCAGGTCAATGCCAGCGGCTGATTCTTGAGCGCCGGCGGCGGCGCCTGCGGCGCGATGGGCCGATGATCGATTGCCAGTTGCAGAATCTGCAGCCGCCGCCCATCCACGCAGTCGGCGTACCACACATCATCCACCGCATACAGACACGGAGCGCCGGCGGCATGCCGCGCCGGGCCGTCGACCCGAGTTTCCAGAAGCGCAAGCCTACACCCGTTGACCTCGGTAAAGGCGCCGGGGAATGGGGGTGCGACCGCACGCACCAGATCGTGTACGGCGCGCGCCGGCTGCCGCCAATCGATGCGGCCGTCCTCGGGCCGGCGCCGGCCGAAATAAGAGCCCTGCGACAGATCCAAAGGCCGAGCAGCCGCCCGGCCCGCCATCAATAGCGGCAGGCTCCGATGGAGCACCTGCTGCGCCGCGTCGGCCACCTTGAACGAGACGTCGAGAGCGGTATCGTTCTCCAGAATCGGCACGGACTGCTGATCCACCAAGGCGCCTGCATCGGGTTTCTCCAGCATGTAATGCAAGCTGGCGCCGGTGACCGACTCGCCGTGAATGATGGCCCAGTGCACCGGCGCCCGACCGCGGAACTTCGGCAACAGCGAGCCATGCATGTTCAACGCACCGCGCCGCGGCACTTCAAGCCACGGGGCCTTGAGCAGGTAACGATAATAGAACGAGAACAAGAAATCCGGGTCGGCACGGCGAGCCTCGGCCAGCCAGTACGCCGTGTTCGGATCGTCGGGCGTTTCGACGCGCAGGCCATGCTCCCGCCCAAGCTGCTTGACGCTCCCGAACCACTGACTTTCGCCGGGATCATCCGCATGCGTGAAGAGAATTGAGATCTCGACGCCTTGCGCCAATAGCTCTCGGACACAACGAACACCGACCTCGCTGTAGGCGAATACCACCGCGCGCGTCACTGCGGGGCCACCTCAGCCACAGGGACGTTCGCCGCGGCAAACGCCGGCGGGAGCGGCTCCTCGCCATTCGCGTCCAGTTCCAGCACCGCTTCGACGATGTAACGGGGCCGCTCGCGAACCTGCGCATAGATGCGTCCGACGTACTCGCCCAACAAGCCGATGCCGAACAGGGCCAGGCCGATGAAGAAGAATACGAGGCCGAACAAGGTGAACACCCCCTCGGCCTCCGGACCCACGATGATGCGCCGGACGAACAGATAGATCACCAGCAAGGCGGACAGGGCGGACACCGCCATTCCGACCATGGAGAACAATTGCAGCGGCACGACCGAGAATCCCGTAATCAAGTCGAAGTTCAGCCGGATCAAGCTGTACAACGAGTACTTCGACTTGCCGGCAAAGCGCTCCTCATGCGCGATCGGTACCTCGATCGGATTCATGGCGTACAGGGACGCCAGCGCCGGAATGAATGTATTGACTTCGCGGGTCTGATTCAGAGCCGTCACCACGGAGCGGGAATAGCCTCGCATCATGCAGCCCTGATCCGTGATGCGCACCGGAGTGATTCGCTCGCGAATTTTGTTCATGCCTTTCGACAACAGGCGCCGCCACAGAAGATCCTGGCGCTGCTGCCGGATGGTGCCGACGTAGTCATAGCCTTGATCGAGCATGTGCACGAGCTTGCCGATCTCCTCCGGAGGGTTCTGCAGGTCCGCATCCAGCGTCACCACGTAATCGCCGCGCGCGTACGCCAAACCGGCCATCACCGCGGAATGCTGCCCGAAGTTCGCGTGAAACAGAACCACACGCGTGTTCTTCGGGCGCTGTTGAAATTGCTGCCGCAACAGGGCTACGGACCGGTCCCGGCTGCCATCGTTGACGAAAACGCACTCATAGGAAATGCCGAGCGCATCGAGCGCGGGATACAGCCGCTCGAACAAGCTCGGCAGTACTTGTTCTTCGTTGTAGACCGGGATGACGACGCTGAGCTTAGGCGCTGGGGCGGGCATGTGGGAGTAGGAGTCTAGGCTCAAGCGTCCGCGGCAACGGCGCCGTGCGACTTGAGCAGCGCGAACAACTCGTTGGTCTTGGTGCGCATGAGCCGGTCGGAACCGCGGGCCTCGACGTTGAGGCGGATCAGAGGCTCGGTGTTCGAGGTGCGTAAATTGAACCGCCAATCGCTGAATTCATACGATATCCCATCGGTCCGGTCGACGTTGAGCGCCTGGGCGGCGTACTGGGATTCGATCGCGGCAATGGTCGACTTGGCATCCGCAACGCGATAGTTGAGCTCGCCGCTGACCGGGAACAAACCGATGCGCTCGCCCACGAGCGTGGACAAAGGCTGGCCGGCTTCGCTCACGATCTGCGTCACCAGCAGCCAGGGAATCATGCCGCTGTCGCAATAGGCAAAACGGCGAAAATAATGATGTGCGCTCATTTCGCCGCCGTAGACGGCGTCGACTTCACGCATGCGTTGCTTGATGAACGCATGTCCGGATTTGGACAGCACGGGCTCGCCGCCGCCGGCCTTGACCAGTTCGATGGTATTCCAGGTCAAGCGCGGATCGTGCACGACCTTGCCGCCCGGTTGTCCCTTCAGCAACGCCGAAGCCAGCAGCCCGACGATGTAGTAGCCTTCGACGAAGCCGCCGTGTTCGTCGAACAGGAAGCAGCGGTCGAAATCCCCATCCCAGGCGATGCCGAGGTCGGCTTTGTGCGCGCGGATCGCCGCGCTGGTCGAGGCACGATTCTCCTCGAGCATGGGATTGGGGATGCCGTTTGGAAAATGGCCGTCGGGTTCATGGTGCACCTTGATGAATTCGAACGGCAGAAGCGGCTCCAACCGGTCGATGACGAGACCGGCCCCGCCGTTGCCGGCATTCACGACAATTCTCAAGGGTTTGAGCTTCTCGACATCCACGTACGACATCAGATGCGCGACGTACGCCTCCATGGTGTCGACCCTGCGGCGCACGCCGGTGCGGGAAGGCGTCGGAAACTCGGCGAGTTCGGCAAATGCGCGGATATCCTTCAACCCATTGTCGCCGCTGATCGGTTTGGACTGATCGCGCACGAACTTCATGCCATTGTAGTCCGGCGGATTGTGGCTGGCGGTGACCATGATTCCACCATCGTAGCCGCCGTCGAAGGTGGCGAAATACACGCCCTCCGTGCCGCAGATTCCGATGTCATCCACATCCACGCCGCTGTCCGTCAAGCCGCGGCATAACGCGTCGGTGAGGCCGGCGCTCGAGAGGCGGATGTCGCGTCCCACCACGACGCGCTGCGGCCTCAAGAATTGCGCATAACCGCGTCCGACGCGATAGGCCACATCGTCGTTCAATTCGGCGGGAATCCGGCCGCGCAAGTCATAGGCTTTGAAGCACGTGATCGAACTCAATTGCTGGTTCCTTCCCGCCCGTAGGCGTCTTCGTAGCGCACGATATCGTCCTCTCCCAGGTAGGTTCCGGAGCGCACTTCGACGATGTGCAACGCGACCTTGCCGGGATTCTCGATGCGATGCGCCGCGCCGATGGGAACGTAGGTCGACTCGTTTTCCGACAACAAGAACGTCTTGTCGCCGCACGTAACGCGGGCCGTACCTTGAACCACGATCCAGTGCTCGGCGCGGTGATGATGCATCTGCAAAGACAAGATTCCGCCCGGCTTCAGCGACAGGCGTTTGACCTGAAAGCGATCGCCGTCGTCGATGCTGTCGTAGCTGCCCCAGGGACGGTATACCTCGCGGTGCCAGGCGGATTCGCTGCGGCCGGCTTTCTTGAGCTTCGCGACCAATTCCTTGACGTCCTGTACGCGCTCTTTCGGCGCCACCAGCACCGCATCCTTGGTCTCGACGATGATGTGATCGTCCATGCCCACGGCGGTCACCAAGCGGCTCGTGGAGTGCACGAAACAATCGCGGGTATCGTGCACCAGCACATCGCCTTGGAGCACGTTTCCGTCCTCATCCGGCGGCAGCGCGTCGAACAGCGACGACCAAGAGCCCACATCGCTCCAGCCGGCATCGAGTGGCAATACCACCGCGTCCTGGGTCTTCTCCATGACGGCATAGTCGATGGACTCGCTGCGGCAGGCATCGAAGGCGGCCTTGTCGATGCGCACGAAATCCAGATCGACCTTGGCGGCGCGATAGGCGGCCGTCGCTGCCTCCAGAATGTCCGGAGCGAACGCCGCAAGTTCGCGCAGATACCGGCTCGCTTTGAACACGAACATGCCGCTGTTCCAAAAATAATCGCCTGATGCGACGAATTGCTGGGCAACGTCGAGAGGCGGCTTTTCTATGAATTGCGCCACCGGATAGGCGGGACCTTGGCCCGCGCCGCGGCGAATATAGCCATAGCCCGTTTCAGGCGAGTGCGCGACGATGCCGAAGGTCACGAGCTTGCCGCTTTGCGCAAGCTCGGCGGCGACATCGGCAGCGAGTTGAAACGCCCGCGCATCGCGAATCACATGGTCGGCCGGCGCCACCACCATCGTGGCGTCGGCATCCAGTTCCTGCGCCTTGAGCGCGGCAAGCGCCACCGCGGGCGCCGTGTTACGGCCTGCGGGTTCCAACAATATGGCCGACGGCTCCAGGTCCAAAGCATGGAGTTGTTCCGCGACGGTGAAACGATGCGCTTCATTGCACACCACGATGGGCGCGCGTGCGCCTGCGATGCCGGCAAGCCGCAACGCCGTGTCCTGCAGCATCGTATAGCGGCTGGTCAGCGCCAATAGCTGTTTTGGATACATTTCACGCGACAGCGGCCACAATCGAGTCCCTGCCCCGCCGGACAGAATCACCGGAAACACGGCGGTCATGGCTTACCCACGTGGAATGATTTACCGCGGCCGATCGCATGATAGCCGAAGCCCGCGCGCGCCATGTGCGCCGGATCGTAGAGATTGCGCCCGTCGAAGATGACCGACGTGCGCAATGCGCTCTTGATGTAGTCGAAGTCCGGGCTGCGGAATTCCTGCCATTCGGTGACCACGGCCAGCGCATCGGCGCCTTTCACGGCCTCCGGACTGGTTTTGCACAGGACGAGATCGGCGCGATCGCCGTAGATCCGCTGGCATTCGGGCATGGCGACCGGATCGTAGGCTCTGACCTTGGCGCCGGCGGCCCACAGCGCTTCCATGAGCACGCGGCTCGGCGCCTCGCGCATGTCATCCGTGTTGGGCTTGAATGCCAAACCCCAAATCGCGATGGTCTTGCCGTGTAAATCGCCGAAATGCGCCTTGATCTTGTGGAACAACACGCGCTTCTGACGGTTGTTCACGTCCTCCACCGCCGAGAGGAGGCTGGCCGCGTAGCCGACCTCGTCGGCCGAGCGCTTCAACGCCTGAACGTCCTTGGGGAAGCAGGAACCCCCGTAACCCACTCCAGGATAGATGAACGCATAGCCGATGCGCGGATCGGAACCGATGCCGAGGCGCACCGCCTCGATATCCGCACCAAAGTGCTCAGCCAGATTGGCCAGTTCATTCATGAAGCTGATCTTGGTCGCCAGCATGGCGTTCGCCGCATACTTGGTGAGTTCCGAAGAACGAACGTCCATGACGATCATGCGGTCGTGGTTGCGCGTGAACGGCTCGTACAAGGTGCGCATGAGCTCGGCGGCGCGCGCGCTGTCGGTTCCCACCACGACTCGGTCCGGCTTCATGAAATCCGCGATCGCCGCCCCTTCCTTGAGAAATTCCGGGTTCGACACGGTGTCGTATTCGATGCTGGCGTCGCGTGCCCTGAGCGACTCTGCCACTGCTTCGCGCACCTTGTCGGCGGTGCCCACCGGCACGGTGGACTTGGTGATGACCACTTTGTATTCCGCCATGTGCTCGCCGATGGTTCGGGCCACCGCCAATACGTAGCGCAGGTCGGCAGAGCCGTCATCATCCGGCGGTGTACCCACGGCAATCACCTGGAATTGGCCGTGGTCGACGCCCTCCCGGGCATTGGTGGTAAAACTCAGGCGTCCAGCCTCGAAATTCCGCTTCACCACGGCGTCGAGGCCGGGCTCATGGATGGGGAGCTCGCCTCGTTTCAGCATCTCGATCTTGCGTTCATCGATATCGACACAGACGACATGGTTGCCGGCATCGGCCAGACACGCACCGGTAACGAGGCCCACATAGCCGGACCCGAAGATCGTAATTCGCATATGTAATATTCTGATTTAAATGAAAAAAACAACCCAAAAGCGTAGCGGTTTGGGGAGGTCAAGTAAAGCCGCGCGGCCCGCATGACGCTGATTTCATGCGGGCCGCCGCCTCATTGCAGAGCGGGCGGGGCGCTCAGGTCCACGGTTCGGCCAACAATTTGCGCTCCCAAGCGAGCGAACTCGAGACGATGGCCTTCAAATCATCATACCGAGGATGCCAGCCGAGCTCGGAGCGGATTCGGTCGGCCCGCGCCACCAAGTAAGCCGGGTCACCGGCCCGACGTGCTTCCTCGCGGATCGTCAGGGGTTTGCCGGCCACCGTTTCGACCATGCGCAGCACCTCACGCACCGAATAGCCATGCCCGTAGCCTACGTTCAGCGTCACGGAGGAACCGGCCGCGCGCAGGTAGTCGAGGGCTTGCAAGTGCGCAGAGGCAAGATCCTCGACGTGCAAATAATCGCGCACGCCGGTGCCGTCCGGCGTGGGATAGTCACTGCCGAACACCGCCACATAGGGCCGCTTGCCCACCATGGCTTCGCACGCCACCTTGGTGAGCAAGGTGGCTCCCGGAGTCGCCTGACCGATCCGTCCCCCAGGATCGGACCCGGCGACGTTGAAATAGCGCAGCGCCACATAGCGCAGCGGGTTCACGGCCGCGACGTCCCGCAGCATCCACTCACTCATGAGCTTCGACGTGCCATACGGGTTGATGGGGCGCGTCGGTGAGTCCTCGCCGGCGTAGCCATCCGCCGGCATGCCGTACACCGCCGCGGTGGAGGAAAACACGAAATTCTTGACGGTATTGTCGATGCAGGCCTGGAGCAGGCTGCGGGTCGAACACGTGTTGTTGCCGTAATACTTGAGCGGCAGCGCCACCGATTCCGGAACGATCGTGTGCGCCGCAAAATGCATGACCGTATCGATCCCCCGCTCGGCTATCAGCCGCGACACCAGGGCATAGTCGCCTACGTCGCCCACCACCAGTTCGCCGTTGGTCACCGACTGCCTGAATCCCTTCCCGAGATTATCGAGGACGACCACTTTCTCGCCGGCTTCGCCCAATTGGCGCACCACATGGCTGCCGATGTAGCCGGCGCCGCCGGTGACCAGAATCGTTCCGTTACCCAAAAATTTCTCCCGTCGTTGCCGTGCAGATCGCCTAGTCGGTCAATCGCGCTTCGGCGACATGCGCTTCGAACCATGCATACGTACCCTCGATTCCCGTCCGAAGCCTAATCTTGGGCTTCCACCCGAGTGCGGTCAGGCGTGATGTATCGAGCAGCTTGCGCGGCGTCCCGTCAGGCTTACTCGAATCGAACACCAAGCGGCCCTGGAAGCCGGCGACCGACGCGATCGTCTCGGCGAGTTCGCGAATCGTCACATCCTCGCCCCACCCGATGTTGACGATGGGTTCCGCATCGTAAGTCTCGAGCAAGTACACCACCGCCTCGGCCAGATCCTCGACATGCAGAAACTCGCGGCGCGGGGTTCCCGTGCCCCAAATGGACATCGTTGCGTCGCCGCGCAATTTGGCCTCGTGGAAGCGGCGGATCAAGGCCGGGAGCACATGCGAATTCTGCAGATCGAAATTATCGCCGGGGCCGTAAAGATTGGTCGGCATCAAGGAAATGGCATTGAAGCCGTACTGCCGCCGGTATGCCTGGCACATCTTCAGTCCGGCGATCTTGGCGATGGCATACCATTCATTGGTAGGTTCCAAGGGTCCCGTCAGCAGGTAGTCTTCTTTGATGGGTTGCGGCGCCAGCTTAGGATAAATGCAGCTCGAGCCCAAAAATACGAATTTTTCGGCGCCGGCGCGGTAGGCGGCGTCGATCACGTTGTCCTGAATCAGCAGATTGTCGCGGATGAATTCGGCGGGCCGCGTGTTGTTGGCCTGGATGCCGCCGACGCGCGCCGCGGCCATGATGACGGCCTGGGGACGTTCGCGGTCGAAGAATTCCCGCACGGCTGCCTGCTCGGTGAGGTCCAACTCCCGATGCGTGCGGAAGAGCAGGTTCGTGTACCCGTGCTGCTCGAGGGCCCGGGACACAGCCGCGCCCACCAAGCCACGATGCCCAGCCACATAGATTCTTGACGTTGGGTTCAGTGTCACGCGAAACTACTCGTGGTGGTTGTAAACTTTATAGCCCTGCTTCGCCACCATGGCGTCCCGCTTCGCGACCTCCAGATCCGAATCGACCATGTCGACCACCAACTCGGGGAAAGCCACCTCCGCGGTCCAGCCGAGTTTTTGCCTGGCCTTTGTTGCGTCGCCCAACAGAGTTTCGACTTCCGTGGGCCGAAAATACCGCGGATCGACGTGCACCAACGTGCGGCCCGTCCCGGTATCGATGCCTACCTCGTCGACGCCGGTGCCCTGCCACTCAATCTTCATGCCGAGACGGGTACCGGCCGCGACGACGAAGTCTCGGACCGAATACTGCTTACCGGTGGCAATGACGAAATCCTCAGGCGTGTCCTGCTGCAACATCAACCACTGGGCCCGGACATAGTCGCGCGCATGGCCCCAGTCGCGACGCGAATCCAAGTTGCCCAGGTGCAGGGTGTCCTGCAGCCCGACATGAATGCGCGTTAAGGCGCGGGTGATCTTGCGCGACACGAAGGTCTCGCCGCGGAGGGGAGATTCGTGGTTGAACAGGATGCCGTTGCAGGCATACAGCCCATAGGCCTCGCGGTAATTGACCGTGATCCAGTACGCATAAACCTTAGCTGCCCCGTAGGGTGAGCGGGGGTAAAACGGGGTGGTCTCCCGCTGCGGCGTCTCCTGGACCTTGCCGAACATCTCAGAGGTGGAGGCTTGGTAAAAACGGGTCTTCGTTTCAAGCCCGAGGATGCGAATGGCCTCGAGGACCCGCAGCGTCCCCACGGCATCCGAATTGGCCGTGTATTCGGGCGTCTCGAACGACACCCCCACGTGACTTTGCGCCGCCAAGTTATAGATCTCGTCCGGCTGCACCTCTTGGATGATCCGAATGAGGTTGGTCGAGTCCGTCAAGTCGCCATAATGCAACTTGAGCCGCACATTTTTCTCATGCGGGTCTTGGTAGAGGTGGTCGATGCGATCGGTATTAAAGGACGAAGCGCGCCGCTTGACGCCATGAACGCTATATCCCTTCGCCAGCAGCAGCTCAGCCAAATAGGCACCATCCTGTCCCGTGATGCCGGTAATCAACGCCGTCTTAGTCAAAATTCCTCCAAACGCTGGTAATGGAGCCCAACCCGGCAGGCCGATTAGCCCTTGGGGCAGGGAACGCCAAGCGTAGGTATTTTCGCACAAGACCCAGGGCCGTTTGATGGCTAATTAAAGTGGATCGAGGATTCGACCCTCCCTCTCTATGGCGCCGGTAGAAGTATCGAGTAAGCGGAGGGTTTTTACCGCGGCAGTGCCGGATTATCGACCTCGTATGTCAACGGGTGAAAGAAATCGGACGTTAATGAGGAGGACTTTGTGGCCGGAATGGTACAACTACAGTTAACGATCTTTAATCACCAATGGGCTATTATGTCAGCAAGATGTCGGTTAGTAGCGCTGTGAAGCGTGACCTGGTCGGTTTGAAAAAGAATTCCGTGATGGCTGAGTGGCTCACTTGACAATATGCCCGTGCATCCAGCGCCAAGAGTTGGATATAGGCGACATATTTAATTGCCCGGTGCTTGACCGAGCATAGTGAGTTTTGATGTGTTACGGACAGGGACGTGCGGAATGCCGACGAAGTATCAGGCCCAGGTGACAATGACCACTAAAGTAAAGCCGAGCCAGGTTCCGAGAGAGTCAGTAGCGCTGACGGCTACTGTACGCAATGAAGCCATCGCGCAACGCACCAAATCCGCTCGAGTCGTCACACTCAAGCCGCACAATTATTCGCCGGCCAAGTCGCAGAACGACGCCCTATTCGTTCCCGTGTCCAAAGCGCGGACTCCTGGACTTGCGTATGAAGCGGCAAAACGGGTCTTCGATTTTGTTCTCGGTCTGATACTTCTCATCATCGCCACCCCGATCATCTTGCTTGCCGCAGTAGCCATCAGGGTCGAAACCAAAGGTTCCCCGTTCTTTATTCAGACACGGTTGGGCAAAGGTGGTAAGCCCTTTAAGATCGTCAAGCTCCGCGGCATGTTCATCGATGCCCGCACCCGTTTCGCCAGTTACTATGATTATTCCAATCACAAGGACTTGGAATTTTGTTTCCACCACGAAGAGGATCCCCGCGTGACGCGCGCGGGAAAGTTCATTCGTAGGACGAGTATTGACGAGCTTCCCAACCTCTGGAACGTGGTGCTCGGCGACATCTCATTGGTCGGCCCGCGGCCCGAGATACCTGAAGTTCTTGCCTTGTACGGCCCTTACCGGGAGGAATATCTCTCGGTCAAACCCGGTGTGACATGCCTTTCCAAATGTACGGGAAGGGATCGACTCACCAAGAAAGAAACCATCGAATTCGATTTGGGCTACATCCGCGACCGCAGCTTTGGATTGGACTTTAAGATACTGTGGAAGACATTCCGCGGCGTCGTTCTTCGACGCGACGTTTTTTGATGCGAGTGGTTAGCGAGTCCGGCAACACAACACCCCGGTCAACCGACACATGAGAATACTAGTCCTCGGCGGGTCGGGCTTTTTGGGATCGCATATCGTCGACAAGTTCCTCGCCGAAAAGCACGACGTCTGCGTCTATGATCTTTATCCGGAGCGATTCCGGCGTTCGCCCAAGGGCATCAAGTTCTATACCGGCGACTTTGGCAATGTCGGCGCTCTCGATGAATTGATCTCCACCGGCTTCGATGCCGTGATTCACTGCGTCAGCACCACGACCCCGAAAAGTTCGAATGAATCGCCGGAGTTCGACATCCAATCGAACGTCATCGGTACTTTGTATTTGCTTGATATTTGCGTGAAGCACAAGGTCGGGAAGCTGGTCTTTCTGTCGTCGGGCGGCACTGTTTATGGAGATATCGGCGACTTGCAGTTGGTCGACGAGACCCATTCGGTGAGACCGATGTGTTCGTACGGCGTCTCGAAGCTGACGATTGAGCACTATCTCGACGTGTATAGACACCTGCGGGGTCTCGATTATGTGGCGTTGCGCTTGTCGAACCCCTACGGCGAACGACAAAGTCCGCTGCGAGCGCTGGGTGCGCTCACGGTTTTCCTGCATAGAACCTTGAAGAAGCAAAGCGTTGAGATTTGGGGCGACGGTAGCGTGACGCGAGACTACATTTATGTAGGCGATGTAGCTGTCGCCGTATATCTTGCGGCAGTGAATAAGGTATCCGGCATCTTCAATGTCGGCACTGGGACCGGACTCTCTCTGCGCGACATCCTTGCGCACATCTCTCAGGTCTTGGAGATCGAACCTTCGGTGACGTGGCTCCCATCGCGATTATTCGACGTCCCACGGATAGTTCTGGATGCCACCAAATTAAAGACCGCAACCAATTGGAACTGTTCAACCCCCCTTCAAGATGGTATTGCGACGACGGCCGATTGGTTACGCAACTCGGACATCTAGCCTGACGCCGGCCCACACGATGCTACCGCCCTGACGCGTAGCATCACAGCGGGTAACAGATCGTCGCCCCGGCGGTCAATCCTTTAGTGCCACTGTCGGCGAATCCCTTCGCGCTGTACGCATTGGACGAAGTCGCGACCGCAAATGATATGGTACCGCCGGTCGATAACGTCGCTATGGCCGGAGTCAAGACGCCGTTGTTTTCGACGAAGCACGCGACGTCGCGCTCGGCCGAAGGCGTGACCTCCACCGGTAACCCGATAAGCATCATCGTGTTCGCGTTGGATGTGCCTTTTATCGCATCATACATCGCGATACCGGCCATTGGTCCTGAGCGGCTGCACACGACTCGGCCCGCAACCGCTGCATTGCACCCAATCAACTTACACGTCGTTATCGTACTATTGCTCGTCGCCGCGTTACGCGACGCACCGCCCACGCCGTAGTTCGCTTCCCAGAAAGCGCTTTGACCCTGGTCCGAGACCACGGGGTTTTCGACATTGAACACTTGAATTTGCTGCACCTCCGGCCCGGCGATTTTTTCGCCGTTCGCGTTTGCCCATGTCGGTATGAACCCGCTGCCGGTGTAGCCGGCATACAGGCCTATGTTTAGAACTTTGGGCCGCCGCGCGTTGCCGGCGGATTGCGGATAATCTCGCAAGCGAATGATGCTTTGCCCCGGCTTGGCGCCGTTCCGCTCACAATCGATCCCATCAATCACCGTACTGGTCATGTCAGCACCCTTGCCGGGGGCGCCAATACCGAAGTAAGCGATGGCGCCGAAATTTCCGGAGATATGGGTGAATACGCTGTCGTAAACGGCGCTTCCCGGGCCGACGTCGAACCAGTAATCCGAAATTCCCGCACCGAAGAAATGCTCGACGCGCGTCCGCGCATAACTGCCGTTTCCGCCGGCTACCACAAACGATATTCCAGTCTTGCAGTTAATTGCACCGCAGCCGATGAATCGAGTATTTTCGGACCAACTTACCGAGTTGCGCAAGGAAAACGCCGCACCCGATGTGAATCCGATTCCATAGACGTCATAGTATCTTCCAGAGGACAAATCGCTCGTGCGCAAAGCGCCGCTGGCCGCCGAAGTTCCCTTGAAGTTGAGCCCAAAAATGACGACTTGCGGCTGGTAGAACGTCGCGGACGTATTGGGCGAAAGAAAATCAAAGACATACCCGCTGCCGGTAAATTCGATTACTGCACCGTACCCATAGATGGTGAGGCCGTGCGCTATGCCATTGGGAAGCGCGGCATTGGTCAGCGTCTGGGTGATCGACGTATTGAGCTTGTATGTTCCGGGCGGCAACACCGTGCTCCCACCTCCCGCGTGCAGCATGACTTTGAACAGCGTCTGGAAAGCCTGGGTGTTGTCAGCGACCCCGCTCGGATCTCCACCATAGCGCCGGATGTCGTTGGTTGCGTAGGTGTAGGTCGTCGGTGCAACGCCCGCAGCCATTTCGGGTGCAGTGCGCGGATGAAGCAGCCCCCCGACGTCCTCGGCCGTCATCGGCGAAGCGCCGGCCGGCGTCGGCTGAGTTTGTCCGGCGTCGACACGCGGCTTGCTCGTCTGCGCCAATGACCACGAGCCGCGGCTCAGAAGCGCTGTCGCCGGCAAGAGGACCGATGCAAAAAGCCGCCGCCGAGTACTCGTCAAGAAGGATGGCATGGCTCGGTCTCTCCACGATATGCGGTCCGTCCCCACTCGGCATGATTATAAGGGTCCACAGTAGCACTGCAGGATCCTTTGCGTGTCGATCAAAAGCGAAGTCGCTCCACCGGCGGAAAGGCATCGTTGTCTCTCGTCATGTATAGTGCGCAAATCCGTGTAGATCTTGCCTTCACTCAAAATCATCCGCGGTCCATGACTTGCGGGGGGATGATTCACACCGGGCCGGGATCGCGATTTTTAGTTGGAGACATTAATTTTGGGTAAAGTCCTAGTCACTGGGGGCTGTGGCTTCATTGGGTCGGCGCTTGTAGATGTTCTGCTACGCGGTACGCATGAAGTAGATGTGGTCGACGATTTGAGCCACGGCCACGTACTGGAAACCATCAAGGCGGCCGCGCCTCATCCGGTGGACATTGTCTCCATTCCGGAACGTCGGCGCGCAAATGACCGCCCGTTTCTGTGTCCGGACGTCACGCGGCTGACGAGACTCAAGGGCGCGCCCGCCAAACCATTTTCCGCTGCCGCGGCCTCGCCTATTTTCGCCGAAAAACCTATCAAAGGTGCGCTACAGTAGCCAGCTCTACGACGATGGAACGATCGCTCATTGCTCACACCACCATGCGGGTCATTGGACACGCTGCCGTCGCCACACTCCGCATAATATCGTTGGTGCTGCCACGGAGCGTAGTCCGTCGAAGCGCCCCGCTCCCTCAAACCTCCGACTTGGATAGGACGGGGATTTTGGTCAACGCCGCCGAACCACTCAAAATCGTGTGGAAAGATTCGGAAATCATCTTTCCCATGTATCAATCGTCGTTGGCACATTCGTTCTGGCGTGCCCAAGAGTTCTCACTATTCATGCAAAACCAATCAGCCGTGCTGACTCCAGTCCTGGATTTGGGCTGCGGCGACGGTTCGTTTGCTGCGGCACTGTTTTCGCGCATCGACTACGGGTCGGATATCGACGAAGACGCGCTCAAAATTGCGCGGGGCTTCAATATTTACTCGAATTTGATCCATAGCAGCGACACGCATATTCCGCTGCCGGACGGAGCCGTTAATACCGTAATTTCGAATTCTGTTCTCGAACACGTGAAGAACTTGGATGCGGTCATGGGCCAGCTCAGCAGAGTGATTGCCGTCGATGGGCGCCTGATATTTTCGGTGCCTGTCCGTCAGTTTGCGAGAGACCTGGAAGTTTTTTTTGGCCATGCCGAGAGCCAGAAAGTGAACGCCGACTATTACCATCGTAATCTCTTGGAGATCGACGAGTGGCAAGCTCTTTTGAAAAAGCATGGATTCTCCGTGATCTCGATTCGTCAATTTCAACCTGACTGGTTCTCCTTTTATTACTGGATGTTACGATTTTCGGGCCGAAGCGGCTTCGGGAGATTTTTCCCGACAATACGCGAGCGAATCTGGCGAATGCGAGGACGGCAACTGGTCAAAATGGTGAGAGACTCCATTAGTGGGAACATTGAGCGTGGCGGTAATATCTTCGTGATTGCGAAGAAAAGCGGCTAATGCTCCGGAAGCGTCATTGAAGATATTGATGTTGACACAGTATCCGTTCGTCGCGGAGGACGAGCGCCTGGGCGGCATCATGCAAGCAAGCTACCGTTTGGTGCGCGCTATCGACGCATTGGCTGACCCGAGGATTGAGCTCTATGTTCTGACTCAGTCACCGCATGTTGCCTCGAAAATCACTCGACAATTGCCGAATGGAACGACGCTCATTTATGTCCCATTGATCGATTCGGCATTCGATACATTGCTTTTCGGCTTCCCCCCTGTTTACAAGGCCCTTGCCGAGGTGATTCGCGAGGTGTCGCCGGATCTAGTTCATGGACAGGGCACCGCCAAATATATATACGCCGCCATCCACGGCGGCAGACCGCATGTCGTGACGATCCACGGCATCTATCAAAATGAAATGAAGGTGGTGCGATCGAAGTTGACTGTTGGAGCGAAGATCGCGCGCTGGGTAAAACTCCGATTGGAGCGGCATTACGTGACCCAGATTCGCAATCTCATCGCAATTACCCATGAAGTGTCGGCGTACGTGAAGTCGGCGGCGCCGTCGGTGCGGGTTTTCGATATCGAAAACACCATCGATGAAGATTTCTTTGCGATTGAGATGCTCGATTCGACGATGTCGCCGACTATTTTATTCGTCGCCGCTATTACCTTCAGAAAAGGTCTGGATTTCCTGCTCGACGCGTTTCAGCAAATATTGCAAGTGGTGCCGCTGGCACGACTCAGGATAGCGGGCATCTGGGATTGGGATCCCGGTTATGTCGACGCTCTGAGAACGCAGTACCAAACCCCCATCGAGGCGGGTTCGGTCAGTTTTCTCGGCGGGATCACCCAGGAACAACTGATCGCGGAAATGAAGAACGCCGCCGTGCTCTGCCTCCCTTCCCGCGCGGAAAGCGCGCCGATGGTAATATCGCAAGCGATGGCATCGGCGCGGCCGGTTGTAGCGTCACGCGTCGGCGGCATCCCCAACATGGTCACGGACGGCATCAACGGACGATTATGGGATGTTGGGGATATGGCCTCTTTATCGAGTATATTGATCGAGATACTAAGCGATCCGGCCACCGCCGCAAACATGGGGCGGAGCGGGCGATTGATGGCCCTCGAACGATATTCATCACAATCAGTTGCATCGAAGACAGTAAATGCTTACGTCAGAATCATCACGAATCAATGATCGAGGATTGATGCCGCCATCGTTGCGGGGTGCATCTCGCAAATTCTATTTGATGTTTTTGCTGATAAGTTTGTGGGCGACGGTCACCAATGCGGTACCTGTCAGCATCATTTTCGTCGTTCTGACCCCGCTATTCTTGATAGCGTTACCCAAGAATCGCTCATTGCCCGCCACTGCCTTCGTGGTGTTAATCATGTATGCGTATTTCATGTTGAGCACTGCCGTGTACGCGCCCGAATCGTTCATCGCACCGGAATTCTATCGGCGTGACGGGAATGTATTCGTCACGTTCTTGCCGATCATCATCGGCGGATTGGTTGCCGTTAAGATCAATCTCGAGGCCGTGATGCGTAGATTCGTCATCTGGGCAGGGATCGTAAATGCGATTTGCTTGATTATTTATTTCATCACCGGAGGTACGATCGTCTACGAGGAAGAAGGCGTCTATCACTTTCTCTTCGAAGCGCATAATGCCGCGGGCGGATATCTGTCTATGGTTTCCGCATTTTCGCTTGGAATTTATCTCAGATCGGAAAAAGGGAAGAGATCGCTCTGGTTGTTGTTGGTCGTGTCGAATCTGATTGGCTTGTGGCTAACGGCATCAAGGGGCAGCGTGGGGGCGCTCCTGTGCGCGCTCATCTTCGTGCTGGCCCTCAAAGAGCGGTTCATGAAGACCATGATTCTTGGATTGGCCGCATCGATGATGGTCATATTGCTGTACGCCTATCCGTTCTGGACGGGTGCCGGAATGCCGCTCGACTTGAGCGAGAACACCAGCACCGAGACCATCGGCTCGAAGGACGCGAACGTGTTGCAGCGAGTGCTCTATTTGTGGCCAAGGGCGCTCTATTTGTTTTTCGAGTCACCAATTTTCGGTACCGGATACGGTAGTTACAACGACATACCCTATCGAATATCGGGTATACCGCACGTTTTTGCCTTCAATCATCCACTGGAGCTCAGTTTCAACTCGGCGCACGCCCACAATACCTATCTGCACGTTCTCGGCGAGACTGGAGCGGTCGGATTGGGGTTGGTGATACTGATGCTCGTCAAGATGAGACAGAGCATCAACACCATGCAACCGGCATCGGTACAGTTGGGGATGAAGCTCGCATTCTGGGTGGCCGTATTTTCTTCAATGACGGAGCACCGATTGTTCACGCCGGCGCAAATGCTTCCATTTACAATTTTCTTCGGAATGGTGTTGGCAAATTCTCGTTGGAACCGAGCCTATGTGCACTCAGGAGCCGAGATCGGCATCCCTGCCCTGTCGCGATAGATCCGCTGAAGAGTCCGCGATTGATACTGGAGGTCGGCGTTGGCTGCCGGCCAGCATGGCCTGTAGCGGTGCCATGACATCTGCAACACTGATCTTTGCCATGCAGTTTTCAGCATGTCGCGGATACTCGAAGCCCAGGTTCAGGTAGGCACCCCCTTCACCTGGACCGGGGCCCACGACGACCGCCGAATCGCCAATCGGCCCCCAGCGGCGAGGGTCCGTCGGACCATGCAGCGCCACTAGCGGCCGGTTGAGCAAAGCCGCTATGTGCATCGTACCGGTATTGACCGAGACCACGGCTTGCGCGTTCGCCAGAACGCGCGTCAGATCTGCCAGGGAAGTCTCTCCGGCCAGCACTCTCACCAACGCGGGGCGGGCAATGGCGGCCGCGAGACGCTCGGATGCCGCACGATCCCCTTTGCCGCCGGTGATGACGATGCATTCCGCCATACCCTCCAGAGCGTAGGCAAGAGCCACCCAGCGTTCGGTTGGCCATTCCCGGAGCTCGCTGCGAAAGCCCGTCGCCCAGGGATGGAAAACGACGTACCGCAATCCTGCGAGCGTAGAGAAAGCACCCGTCAAATCGTGGCGCAATGAAGGTTGAACTTGGACGGCGATGCCCAAGGGCCGCAAGAGTTGCCGAAAATTATCCACCTCATGCCGGTCCCGGGAATGCTTAACCACCGCATCATATGCATAATGCCGACACTGGCCGTCCGTCCGGAAGCCGATGGTATAGCGGCTTCGCGATGTGACCGTGAGAACGGCGCCGATCCGCGGCCATTGGCTCGTGTCGATCAGGACATCGAATTTCCGCGCCCGAACGATCCTCATGGCCTTCAGTGGCCGTCCCACCGGAACGACCATAACCTCGTCGATGCCGTCCACGAGATCAATCGCGCCCGCATTGCTCTTCGCTACCAACGCCACGACGGTCACATTCGGACGCCACATCTTGATCGCGCGGGCTAGCGAAGCGGCAAAGATGGTGTCGCCGATCACACCGAACATCAGGATCCCGACGACATCAATCGCCTCCGGCACTGATCTTCGTTTTGACAATGCGCCAAGAAGCGCAATGATTGGAATGCCGAGCCAGCGATCGGCAAATCGCAGAATCCGATTACCCCGCTCTTTCATCTGCGCGCTCGTTCCGCGGTCAGGATCACGACTTATACGCCATCGCGCTGATGAATTCCGATCGCTCGGGATTCGTGCACACCAGCCTGCGCGCCCTTCTCATATTCGTCTTCAAAATTATATTTTCTGCCGTTGACAGTGGGGCCGGGTTGCCTTCGGCGAGCGAGCCGGCGGCTACGTACGCGCTGCGCGAGAATGTATAGCTCACAGCATCTCTCGGCGGAAGCACATGAATATCGTTGAACCCTGCATTGGTCAAGCAGGTACTTAGTGCGTGGCGGTTGAATAGGACGAGGTGCCGCGGAGGTTCCAGTCCTCGCCATGAGCGCGAATAGATCTGATAGCCGATGCTATCGATATTGGGGGTTTCGAGCCAGACGAAGCCCCCCGGCTTCAGCATTGCCCAGCAGTCGCACAAGGTCTGAGTTGGATCGTGCACATGCTCGATGACATGGTTCAAGGTTACGATTTCGAAATAGCTGTCGAACCTACCCCGCAATTCATCCAAGTGCGAACCGAGGATCTTAATGCCTTGCGCCGCCGCTATGGACTCCGCTTCTCGGTCGGGTTCTACACCGTAGCACTCCCAGCCTGCCTGCTCAGCCATACCGAGAAATGAGCCGTTGCCGCACCCGATGTCCAGCAACTTGCCTTTGCACCGGCCAACGCGGTCCAAACCTCGCCCGTCAAGGCGAAGAGAGTGAGCATTGGCCCGGGCCATCGCAGCAAGAATCCAACCTCCCGGAATTGATGGTTCAAGCTTCGTGCCGAACAGCCGATTCCTATAGCTATTCGCGATACCCTCCCGCAGCCGCCTGATGAATCGGTATCCGGATCGTGGCCCCGTCGGGGCGTGAGTGTAATAGCTGCGATAAGCAAGTCCGATGGTATGGGGGTCAGGGCGCGGATCCAGATATGCACACCCACAGTTCAAACACCTGAAGAGCGTCCACTTTCCCGGAGCGCAGCCGAATACCTTGTCGACCAGATCCTTGAGTTCCATGCGGCGGCTCGTCGAACGACAGATTGGACATGCCTCGACTCGTTCCAGTCCTTCGGATGGCCAACTTTCACCCAATTTGACGGCATCAATAAGCGTATTCATGCAAGGAGCTCAATGTATTGCATGCCAGCGCCTAAGCACTCGCCCGATCAACTGAAAATGCACCCCGAAGACGCCATAGCAAGGCTGAGCCGCATGATGCTGTGCATGCAGCTACGACGACGACACGCGCCCAGATGTTACCGACCAACCAATCGAGTAAGACTGCAAGGATGCAGATGAATAGTACGAGCGATACGCCTTTGAGGGTTTCCCGGAGAAGAATCGGGTCGATTTTGACTCCCAATGCATAGAAAACAATCGTGTCGATGCAGACTCGGCCGGTCCATGCATAGGCGGCTCCCGCAATTCCATACAGCTTCAACAACCACCACAAGGCGGCGATATAAAAAGGCAATTCGATTAGGTGCGTCATCGCGGTCCAATTCGCATACCCGGCGCTTTGCACAAAAGAGAATGGAATTCTCGCCATTGCGTTGACCAGTACGCCTACCATTAGAATTTCCGCTACATGCGTACTATTTTGCGCAAATTGCAGCCCCATCCATAGACGCAACCCCTCATGTCCGAGCAGCATCGTTCCCAAAAGCGCTGGGCTCATTAGCAGCAGCGTGGCCGCCGATGATTTAGCAAACAGCGATCGAAGACGCACCGAGTCCTGATATCGCAACGTCACAAATGCCGGAAACAACACGGCCTGAATTGCGGTCGGGAATACGAGCAGCCGCATCAGCACGTCATAGGGAACCGTATAGAAAGCAATAGCCGCGCTACCAGCCACCGCAGCGATCAAAAACCTGTCAAAGTAAGTCATAACCGGTCCAACGACATTGCTAACCGTCAGCCAACCGCCAAATGTCAAAAGCGGGCGCATAAGTTGGCGATAAAAGCCAAACGTCTGGCCTCGCAGATCGGGCAAAACGCGGTAACTCAACATCAGCAGCGCGGCGGCAGTTAGGACCCGGATAGCGCCTAAAACTGCCGTGATCACGCCCAGACGCTTACTGAAGGGCAACACGGCCAATGGCGCAACGAATGTCAATATGCCTATCGGCAATCGTACGATGCTGATTAACGCGAAGGATTGAAAGGCCTCGAGCAGACCAAACAGCGCCGTCGCCGCAAGAACGAAAGGCATGCTGCCCGCCAGCCAAATTATCGCAACAGTCGTATCGATGCTTTGCTCAACCGACGCGTGAAGCAACGATCGCGCGATCCACCCCGCACACGCAGCGATCGCAATGCCCAAGACACATCCAGACACAAGGACCATTACCAGGGTCGTCGAGACTAGACGCGGAATTTCGTGCCGGTCGCCGCCCGCCAGCCTGTCAGCCACCAGCTTAGTCAAGGTTCTGCCAAGACCAAGGTCAAACACGCTGAAATAGCCGATCATCATCCAAATGACCGACAATACGCCGAAGCGCTCGATCCCCAGCCCAGCGACGATTCTCGGCATCACAATGACACCGACAATGAGCGGCAGAGCAATGCCAGCGGAGTTCCACAATATGTTTCGAGAGAGTTTCATTGAGGATCTTGCAGCCGTCGGCGTGGCAGCGGGGACGATACGATGAAATCCGGCCGACTCCTCGATTGAGCTAGAAACATCATTCCATCGCCGAGTGGGTGCCGGCACCAACGCCGAACATGTAAAGAGCAAGGTGGCAGCTCGAAACGAAAAGCTCCCCACGGCTCATGCGGCGTCGATACAAGCTGAATAGCCTTCTTGTCATCATGGACCCGTTTCGCGCTCGGATGAGCAGACGGAACATCAATCTGAAGCCTGGACTCAGCGTTGAGCGGTGAGTACGCAGCAGCATGGCCACATCTCGCTCGAATTGGGTACATGACTCCATAAGCTTGCTGAATGGTGTCTTCAAGCCACTGCTACTTTCATATACTCGATAGTACATTTTCTTGGCACTTATCGTGACATCCCCACGAAGCGCGAGGCATAGCATCATGTAGTTATCCGAGTTGCTCCCATCCGGGTAATCCCGGTAGGGACACATCAACAAGTCGCTTCGGCGAGCGAATAGCGACACATAGGTCACGATAGGCAGCTTTCTCGGATTGACGAGCCTGCTCAAGAAAAATCTGGCCCCATGGTAATGTTCGACCACGTTCGCGCCGGAGTCGCTCGGGATCAGCACATCATTTTCCCCAATCACGATTTGTTCCCCGAGAACAACGCTGCTGATCGGGTGTGAGCGAATTGCATCATACATTCCGGAGACATAAGTCGGCTCGATGAGGTCGTCATCACTGAGGATCATCACGTACTCTCCCGTCGCATCCCGGATGCAGGCCGTGAAGTGATCGGCGGAGGACAGCCGCCTTTCGCTACGGTCAATGACTCTGATGCCGGAGTCACCCATGGCGCCCAGCAATTCTCGAGCCGCGGGAGAAAGGCTATTATCGGATACTACGATTTCCAAGTTAGGGTAGTCTTGGGAGCGTAGGGCCGCCACGGTCGCCCCTATATATTTTTCACGCCCGATCCATGGAATTACCACCGAAATCCGTGGCAGCAATTCATCTCGAATCTCGGCATTGGAATCCGAGCGCAATTTCGGGGGTGTCCATGCGTTCATGAGGATATGGCTATAACAGCGTACAGGCGGCAATACTGATATTTCAGGTTACCTGAGCAAACACAGACGGCGTGGTGCTTACAATTCCCTTAATTTGCAGTATTGGATCGTGTATTGCGCGCCCAAGGATGTCACTCAATCATTCAAGTCTCAAGCAGAGAGCGGCCGGGCGCAAAGTTGGGGAGGATACGACATTCCGTGTCGTTAGGGTGTATTATCTCGCGCCATAAGACTGGCAATGGTTCGCGAGACATGACGACCGATGAGTCCGGATCTACCTTTTTTCACAGCTATTTTGGATAACGGACAAGGTCGGAATAATGGATCGGCGAACAAGTGCCCCCGACAGCAGTGCCCCTCTGCTGCTTTTGCGGCTCGTCGGGACTGCGTATTCTGGGCACTTGACGCAATGACAACGGAAGTCTTATGGGGTCAGGATGGATCCCGCTGGTTCTGCCGCGCCCAGCGCCGCAAACGGCCCGTCGATTTCCCGTACCTTCGGCCGCTCGGCGATAGACAATGAATGATTCGGCCGATGCCGAGGTCGTCTTCCAAGATCTCCTCGATGCTCTACGACAATCCCTTTGGCTTATAGCTTCCCTCACGGCACTTGGCGCGCTGATCGCTGCCGGCATCGTGTGGCTCGTGCCCAAACAATACGAAGCATCGACTGTCGTATTCGCTACGTCGAGCGACTCCACCAATGGCCTAGCCGGCGGCCTGAGTTCATTGGCCTCGCAATTCAGCGGATTGGCTGCATTGGCGGGCGCTACGCCGCAAACTGACTCCAAAAAGGCAGAGGCTATCGCTGTCCTGCAATCCGAACAGCTCACAGAGCTCTACATCAGCGAAAACAACCTGCTGCCGATTCTCTACGCCAAAAAATGGGACGCGGTCAATAAGCGGTGGAAAAAAGCAGACTCCGACGGAGTTCCAACCCTCTGGCAAGCGAATCTCCGGTTTCGCAAGTCGATTCGGACCATCAACACCGACACTAAAAACGGTATGTTAACACTTAATATTACTTGGACCGATGCGGCTACGGCTGCAAAATGGGCCAACGGAATCATCAAGCTGGAAAACATCTATCTTCGAGACAAGGCGATTCGCGAGTCGGAAGCGAATATCGCCTATTTGAATTCGCAAGCCGCAAGAACGGATGTGGTCGGAATCAAACAGGTCATTTACTCGATTTTACAAAACGAAATTAATAAGGAAATGATCGCCCGCGGCAGCGAAGAGTATGCATTGAAGGTCGTCGATCCAGCGTTCGTGCCCGAGAGGCCCTCCTATCCTGTCCCGGTATTGTGGATCGTGGTTGGGGGTCTCATAGGGTTATTTGTTTCGGTTTTTATTGCATTTTTGCGCAAAGAGCACCGAGCCTGACGGTCGTTGCGGAATACGACCGACGCAAGGGCGTGATGTACGCGCTGCCGCAGAATCTATAGTCGGATGGGCGAGATGATTCACAAAAAGAAGCTTGCTTCCAAGATATTTCCCGGATATTCAAGGCTCCTGGATGAGGTGAACAATAATGCCAAGGTCAGCAAGTGGATTCAGGAGCACCAAAGCAACACGCCGATTTTCCAAAGCAAATTGGACCTCTACAAGCACGTAAATGGAACAGCCTGCAATTCTTCGGCCATAGACTATTTCGAGTTCGGAGTTTACCGCGGCGACTCCATTCGAAATTGGGCTTCCATCAATAGCCATCCAGATAGCCGATTCTTTGGTTTCGACTCGTTCGAAGGCCTCCCGGAGACGTGGAACGAGGTGAATAAAGCGGGAGCGTTTGACGTTGGCGGTCAGATCCCGATAATCGATGACCCGCGGGTTCAATTCGTCAAGGGATGGTTTCAAAAAACATTACGGCAGGCAATCTCACACTACACCCCGCGTTCGAGGATGGTTATTCACAATGATAGCGATCTGTACTCGTCGACCATTTTCGTGCTAACCGTTCTCGACCCGCTCATTGTTCCCGGAACGGTTTTGATATTCGATGAGTTTTCGTCGCCGCTGCATGAATTCAGAGCATTTCACGATTACACGAATGCTTTCATGAAAAGCTTTGAAGTCGTGGGAATGACCGCTGATTATGCTTCGCAGGTTGCCTTCCGTTTTACGGGTTGAATTTCTCCGAAATCGATGCGGTCTGACAAAAAACGCACGGATTGTTGATGGCTGGCCGGCATAGGCATGCCAAAGGGCCAATCATGCCAATTTCGAGCCTGCTCCCAAATACTCAAGAATCCGTGCGACGGGCGCCTTCGTATCTCGAATAACGTCGTCGAAATGGAGCACCAACAGTCGGTCTGCGATGGCAGCACGCGCCCAATCGAGAAGATCGTCGTGATTTGAAACCGCGTGGCGAAGGAATCGCTCGAGCGCGGCCGGATCAAGCCGCCACTGCCCGTAGCGATCCACCATCGCAGCCCACATGCGTCTGTTCGACTGCATCACATCGTCGGTGCGGCGCGTGAGCCAAAGGAAACGCGCGTCCGGAAAACGCTGCGCGAGCCACGGCAGCCGAAAAGTATGGTTGGGCGATTTCAGCAGCAGAGGCCCTGGGTGTTCGGTGAGGACGGCGCGGAGAAACGTTTCCCACCGGTCCGAAAGGGGTACATTCGCCTTTGCAGCCGGACTCCGCCAATCCGCAAGAAGTTTTGTAAGCTCATCAAATCTGCGAGGATCAATGAATGCTCGATACGTGGACGGCTCGCCCAATAATAACGATGCAAATTCATCTTCTTGAGGAGAAAATGTATCGACAATTCCCGCGTCCATCGGCCGCGCCGCACGCCGCAGCGTCGGCGGCGGCATGAGCAGAAAGTCGGCGGGACGAAAACACTGCCACGTCCGGGGTGTGGTCCAGCCCGTCTCGTGACTCAAGGCTGCATGCAGGACGGTAGAACCGGTGCGCCAAAGACCGACGATAAACACTGGATTACTCGGCAACTCCACCATCGCGCATCTCTGCGCGGTGATCTTCGCATGTCGCTCGAACCAGAACCCGGACCATCGATGCTGCATGCCTCGAAATCTAACTGTATGTTCAGGTGAGCCGCCCGCTTCGATCCAACGGTTCAAATCCACGCATGCATTCAAGATTATCGGTCGCCGGCTGCCTCCACCGCGCTTCGTCACCCTCCTACGGCTCCGCCATGAAGAGCGAGTTGTTGTTCGATTTGCGACGACAATGCTGAGGCGATTTCCGGATGCGCTAACGATAAATCGGTATGTTCATTCGGATCTTTTTGGAGATCAAAGAGCTGATTTTTCAGGGTAGGCTGGTCGGGGTATCTCGGACTCCCAAAGAATTGAACATACTTCCAGTGAGAATGAAGGGCGGCCACCGCGCCCGTCTGCAGTGGTCCAACGGTGGAGTTTTCTTCAAAATTCATCGCAAAAATACTCGGGTCGCCGGCTGGAGCGCCGATAAGCGACCGGCCAACCCACGCCGGCGATGGAGCAATGCCCGCTTCGGCGGCGATCGTCGGTGCTATATCGATCTGCGAGGCGAGTTCCTGGCGCCTTCCCGCTCCCGCGCCGGGAATGGAAATGATCAGCGGAATATGGATCAAATCCTCATACAGCATCACGCCGCCGTGGGAGCCATAACCATGATCGAAACTCTCACCATGATCAGCAGTTAAAATGATCACAGTGTTTTCACCGAAATCTCGATATGCGGCAGATATCAACGGTCCAATATAATGATCCACGTAAGCGACGGATTCGTCGTAACGCGCCTTGAGAATCTCCACTCGCCGAGCGGACTCAAACTTTCCCTCAAAATGCACCGCAGGGTGTGAATCGACGGGACCTGCGGCGGCGGACGAAGGATCAAATTGGCCGAGCCACGGGCGGGGAGCGGCATAGGGATCGTGCGGCGGGAAAAAGTGCACCCACAGAAATTTCGGCGCCGGCTGCTTACTCACCGAGTCACACCAGCGCGTGACTCGATCAACCATCGTCGCGACATTCGAATGGGGATCGAGTGAAATTAGTCCGAATAATGCGGCCGAATGTTCCACAGCGGAGTAGGAGTACGAGATCAACCGATTCGACGCCGCCGCGCAAAGATACGGTACAAGATCCGACCATCTGTCGAAACAAGGGCCGAAGGTCCAGTCCAGATCAGCATCTTTATAGTCAAAATATCTGGAAAAGCCCTGAAAACGACCGCCAGCCCAAGGGTTGCTCCCAAAATAGGCGGTCAAATATCCCGCCTCGTGCAGCCGGGCCGGAACTGATTCGCGCATCAATTGACCATCCACCTTGCCTTGAATTTGCAGAATCCGATGGGTCCAAGGGGCAACGCCCATTAGGATCGAGGCGATGCCCGCCGTCGTAAAATTCGAGTTAGCGTGAAATTGTTCGAATACCGTTGCGTGCGAGGCAAACTTTTCGATCTGCGGGCTCGTCTGCCGCGCAGATCCATACGGCGTCAGGTGCGTCGCGGCCAACGTGTCAATCGTGATGAGGACGATATTGGGCTTCGGGTCAGCCGTTGTCGACGTTTCATCGTTCCTTGTTTGACCTGCGCTCGCCTTTGCCAGTCGAAGTTCCGCACTACCCAACCCATAGTCTTTCGCGAACGGCAGCGATAACAGCGTGACCAGCCCGGCCAGCGAGAGGAATCGTGCCAATTCCACGATCGCGACCAATTCGGCTTTGAACCAGCCGAACGCCCCCGCCAGACCTGCACCAAGTACCACGCTAGCTAACAATCCGATCCATGGTCGCATCGAGGGAGAAGAATGCCTGAACGTCGTTATCCACACGACGGCCCCAAAAAATAGGACGATGGCGACCACCATCGCAAAACCGATCCTGGACACGGACTCTGGCGGAATTCGCCAGGGCGATTTAGCGGCCGCAGCGCCGACAACCGCGCACACGCCGACGGCGATCAACCCGAAGACGCCGAGCATGAGCCACTCGGTCGCATAAAGATAAACGAGCTCATGCGGCCGCAGATACATCGACGCTGGCCGCATCTGCCCACCAAATGATATCGGAAGTCCTATTCCTAAAAAGCCCCAGAGGGGTGTCCATCTTGAGAATGCCGGGCGGCCGGTCAACCCGCCCTCCGCGTCAACTTGACCCACACTTGCTTGGCAATTTCCTTGATCCAGCGCCAAGCCAAGGTCACCGCCACAATCACGGGGAAGAAAATCTGGTAAAGGACGCCCGCCGAATTGGGGTCGATGTACGCCCTGGCGTCTTGTGCCATAAATACGGCTAACAAAAGCACCAAAAGGATAGGGCTACCGCATAGCCTTGAGGGACTCATCTACACACCATTTCGTTGGATTTCTCTAATGACCGCAACGCACTATATTCGCCCGTATCGCACCCCGCAGTCGAGCCACTCGACAGTTCTTAACATTTTCCACTTTTCCCGCTCTGCAAGGCCGATTCGACAGCGTCCCGCACCTGTCATAAGAGCTAGGAGCCATTCTCCAGCCCGCATACCACCCACTGGGCCGGCTAAACGCTGCGAACCGCCAGCAAAGCCACCGCCAAGTTATAGATAATCGTGGTAACAGCCTGCCATAACGGCAATGCCCTCACTCTCTCGGTATCGAGCGGTACTACGATGGTGTCGCCGGGGTGTACTTCCACCGACTGGGAGCGCCGAAACCATCCCGACCGCTCGCCGGTAACGACATCGCCATTGGCTCGTACGATGTAGATGCGTCTTCGATCCGCCTTTTGCGTGGCCCCGCCGCTCTTGGCAATGTAGTCGTCGCGCGTCAGGCCCGCATGATAGACGTGCGAGGTCGGGCTTTGGACTTCGCCCAGAATCGTGATTTCTTGAGTTTTCTTCGGGACGAGCAATTTATCCCCATCCCGGAGCAGGACGTCTTCCGATCCGCCCACCCGACCTTTCATGACGCGATCAACGTTGATGACCAGCCGGCCCACCGGCTTGGTATCGCGAAGCTGCGCAATCAGCGCTTGTCCCACCGCGAGGCCCTGTGTTGCACCGGCGGCCCCATTTGCATTAGTCGTGGCCGCGCTGCTGGCGACGGCCTCCAGCGACAGCGCTGCCAAATCGCTCTGCAGCCGATTGGTCAACAGATCCAACTGATCCTTTTCCCGCTTCTTCAATTCCTCCCGAATGAAGACCGCACCCTCCTCGAAGGCAAGATCGGTGAACCCTCCCGCTCGATGCAGGACGGACGACAAAGTCTCCCCGCGGCGGATCGGATAGGTACCCGGGAAGCGAACTTCGCCGGCCAGTTCGATCGTGCCTGGCTCCTCCCACTGCGGCGTCACCTTGATGACGAGGACGTCGTAGGGCTTCAGCGGTACGTTGGCGGCCGCGTCCCCGCGGCGAACCGCAGCAAGATCGATGGGAATCAGTGTCGTCTGACGAGCGTTGCCGTCCACGATTTCATACCGCGTGAGTTCGGCCTCCCCGCCATATGCGGAATCGTCCATGCTGCCGCCGGCGCGTATCAGATCGCTGACCCGCATCGACGGCTCCAGGGGGTACCGACCCGGTGCCTTCACTTTGCCGTCGATGCTGACGACTTGCGCCGGGTGATCCGGCGATGCCTGCAACTCGAGGTCGCGGATCACCGGCGCCACGATGCGCTCGCGGCTCGCGGACAGGTCGAACACGATGATCTTATCGCGCGGCTTGAGTTCCGGATCGGCCGGCGAGCCGCGGGCGGCGAGCGCCCGCTCGAGGTTGGCCGAGATGACCTCGACCTTTTCCTCCGGCGGTACCTCGCGGCGAATCATGAGGTAGCGCCGGTCGGCGTTCGGCTTCAATTCATCGAAACTCTGCACGATGTCGCTGAGCCGGAGTCCCGCGTGGTACTCATAAGAACCTGGGCGATAGACGTAGCCCGACAGCACGACGGAGTTCTCGAGGGTTGGACGGATCGCTTGGATTCGCAGTTTATCGCCGTTCTCCACCATCGCAACGCGGCCTGAGTTGGCCGTCAAATCGATGTTCACCATCTCACGCCGGTTTGACGGCCGAATTCGCTCCAATTGAACCAACTTCCCATCCGCGTCCGATAAGAGGCCGCCGGCTAAGTCGATGACCTGCTCGACGCTTTTCTCCCCCTTGATCTCGTAGATCGCCGGCCGCCGCACCGCGCCGTACACGGATACCGTGTTGCCGATGGGGGGGATGAAAATCACATCGCCCGGCATCACTTGTTGATCGCCGTTGGTATTGCCGTGAAGCAAGAGATCGTAAAGATCGAGCACGGTGACCAGGTGTCCGTTGCGCCGCAACTCGATGTTGCGCAGCGACCCGATCTTCTTCACCCCGCCGCTGACGAATAGAGCATTCGTCATGGTTGACAAACCGCTGACGGTGTAGGAGCCGGGCTTCTCGGCCTCACCCAACACGAACACGCGGATGGAGCGCAAATCGCCCATGGTCACGCTGACTCGAGAGCCGATCAGCTGCTGCCGGACGCGCTCCTCGATGGTCTCGCGAGCTCGATCGAACGTCATCCCGCTGACCATGATGGGTCCGAGTTTCGGGAAATTGATGCGCCCGTCGCGCGCCACGGTGAGCATATACGTCGCAGGTTCATTACCGTACAACTGAACATTCAGGGTGTCGCCCGGACCCACCAGATAATCCATCGGCACCTGAATATCCGACACCGGCGCAAAGGTGCTCGGCACACCTTCGAACAGGTCGTAACCAAACGGCTTCAAAGCCTCTTCATCGAAGGGCTGCAAGCGTAACAGCGTCAGCTTCACGGTGAAGTCCCGCAAATCCGGATCCGCACTCAGTCGATTGGTGGCCTCGTCCGCCGTGAGCCCCGCCAACGGTATCGCCGGAAGTCCCGGCAACTCGAGCACTCCAAACCGATTCAAGTGGTAGGGATTGTTCTTGAGTATGAGCTGTCGAGTCTTCTCGGATTTCTCCTTTTCTTCGTCGGTGCGCTGCTTTTCCTCTTCTTTGACGCGACCGTAGTCATAGTTGTTCGGGTTTCGCAGATTTCTGTTGCCGGTTCTATTGGTATTATCGGGGCCATTGGCGCCACCGCCCGCCCCCGCGCCGTTGACGCCTGCGCCGTTGATCCCATTCACCCCATTGACGCCGGTGCCGTTGCCCGACGCATTGTTCCCGTTCGGATAGTTCTGGTTGTAATTCCTATTTCTGATTTCGATGGGCGTCAAATCGATCAACACCGTGTCATCGGCACGCAGTTCCGGATCTTCGTCGGGCAAACGCAGCGTACGCCCGTCTCGGGTCTTGTCTCTGGGATATTTTCCCGTCGTTTGCTCGGTCTTCGGCTGCACCGTTTGCGGCATGCTGAGCCGCTGATCCGTTTTGGTCACAGCGCTGCTCTTGCCCGATAGGGTCTGCATCAGAGCGTCCTGCTGCTCCGGCGTCAGGTTCTTGAGCTGATTGAGTTGATCGTCGGAGGGAGTTTGCGCGGAGGCGCCTATTCCCAAGGACAGCAACACCAGCGAGAGCGCGAGTAACCGACTTCTCATGGACGACTCAGAGTATCAGGGCCGAACACGGCCCTCGAAAACCATGGCCACCGTAAATCATGCCGCAATAGGCCAAGCTGCCCCGACAAGGGTGAAGAAATCGGCAACGTTCATTCTCTTGAGTCCTCACTCGCGTGCGGGCAATTCGATACGTGTCAGACGGCGGCGAAGCGCGCATCATAGCTGGTAACTTCGTCCCGGCAACCCCACCCGGGGAATTAGCGCGTTACCGAAGTTTAACCGAGGCGGCTACGAACGCCGGTAATTCTTGTCGATCCACGCGGAATACTCGCCGCCCAGGAGCGCCGACCACCAGCCCATGTGGGTCAAATACCACGCTAGCGTCTCGCGCAAGCCCTGAGCCAGTCTTCGCCCGGGCGAGTAACCGAGCTCCCGCTCGGCTTTCCGGTAATCGATGGCGTAGCGCCGGTCATGGCCCGGACGGTCGCGCACATACGAGATCAAATCCTCGGACCGTCGGCCGGCCGCCGCCGGCGACTCCGGAAAGACCCCTTTCAATTGCGGATGAGCGGCAATGTGCTCGTCCACCAGCCCGCACAAGGTGCGGACGATGTCGATATTCGCGGTTTCGCTGTTGCCGCCGATGTTATAGACCTCGCCCGGCGTTCCCCGCGTCAGCGCCAATGCGATCGCCTCGCAGTGATCCTGGACATGCAGCCAATCGCGGACCTGACGTCCGTCGCCGTACACGGGCAAGGACTTACCCATCAAGATATTGATGATGACCAAGGGGATCAGTTTTTCCGGAAACTGGTAGGGGCCATAGTTGTTCGAGCAGTTCGTCACCGTGGTCGCTAGCCCGTAGGTCTCATGGTAGGCCCGCACCAGATGATCCGAACCCGCCTTGCTGGCGGAGTACGGCGAACTGGGCGAATACGGAGTTGCCTCATGGAAAGCGGGATCTTCGGGCTTGAGCGAACCGTACACCTCATCGGTTGATACATGGTGAAAGCGATGCTTAGGCTTTGCAGGGTTGTCGATCCAGAGAGACTTGGCCACCTTGAGCAGCACATGCGTGCCGACGACGTTGGTGCGGATGAAATCGTCGGGCCCCAGGATGGAACGGTCGACATGAGACTCCGCCGCGAAATGGACCAGCGTATCGATGCGGTACCGTTCGCAGGCCGCTCGCACGGCGCCCTCGTCGCATATGTCGCCGCGCACGAACACGTAGCGGGGATCAGCCTCGAGTCCCGCGAGATTCTCGATCTTGCCGGCGTACGTCAAGGCGTCGAACACGACGACCTTCCCGGCTTGGGTGTTCGCCAGCCAGTGCCGGACGAAATTCGTTCCGATGAAACCGGCACCGCCGGTGATCAATACGTTATGCGGTTCGAAGCTCATCCAACATCATCCTTAAGTTATGCCGCCAATGCCGCGCAGGAGCCTTCACGATGGCGCGGGTGGCTTCCGTGTTGAGCACGCTGAATGCCGGGCGCGTCGCCGGCGTCGGATAATCCGCCGTCGCGATCGGTATGACCGGCACGGCG
>Ga0326728_10001561_pt1 | contig 80548 bp, 56 predicted proteins | sample MB3enrmetagenome_FD_207602 | JGI IMG/M metagenome (GOLD analysis project Ga0326728, IMG submission 207602) | Lab enriched peat soil microbial communities from McLean, Ithaca, NY, United States - MB31MN | ecosystem: Environmental > Terrestrial > Soil > Wetlands > Peat | place: USA: New York...
AGGACCGTCGGCTCGTGTTGGTCGCTAACGGCGAAGTCTACAACTACGTCGAACTACGCCGGTTGCTCGAGGCGCGCGGCCATGTTTTTGCGACCGGAAGCGATTGCGAAACGATTCTTCATTTGTATGAGTCATTCGGCGATGACTTCGTCCAACATCTGCGCGGCATGTATGCATTCGCATTGTGGGATGCGCGCTCGCGGCGCCTGATTCTTGCGCGAGACCGCATGGGCGAGAAGCCCCTCTATCTGGTGAATCTCGGCGACTCTTTGTTTTTTTCCTCCGAGATGAGGGCGCTGGTGCAAAGCGGCGTCGTGCCCTTCAAACTCGATGCGCAGGCGGTCGATCAATATTACCACTACGGCTACGTCCCTGACCCGATCTGCATGGTCGCAGGCGTTAGAAAGTTGCCGGCTGCGCACGTGCTCACGATCGACGTGGACACGTGGTCGCTGCATGAACGCTGCTACTGGCGGATGGAAGATGCGCCGGCGCTGGAAGGCAATCCAGCGCGGCTGATACGAGAGGAGTTGGAGCGATCGGCGGAGTTGATAACGCGCGCCGACGTGCCGATTGGCGTTGCGCTGAGTGGCGGTTTGGATGCCAGCGCCATAGCCGCGCTGGCAACCTCGGCGCGATCGCGCGACGTACACGCGTTTACGGTCGGATACACCGGAACCCCATGGCAGGACGAGCGCAGCAACGCCAAAGCGTTTGCCGAGTACCTGAAAATCCCTTTTCACACGGTTGAACTATCGACTTCGGACTTTAGGGAGCAATATTCTTCGGTCAATTTTCACCGCGACGATCCGATCGCCGATATAGCGGGCGTAGCGATAGCCGCTGTTGCTCAACTGGCGAGCCGCCATTCGGTTCCCGTTCTCCTGTTTGGGCACGGCGGGGACGAACTGTTTTGGGGATATCCCTGGATGCGCGCTGCGTTGCATGCGACTCGGCGGCGCGAGGCGGTTACGGCGGGTTTACTTGGCCTCAAAGACTACCTGCGATTTTCCGCGCCACCGCTGTCATTCACGGGTGGTCTTCGGTGGGCGATGTCCGGAGCGGGCATTCTCACGGAGTTGCGCCAATTCCAATCCGATCGTGGAGCATGCCCCGGCCGCGTGGTATTTTACGATCGCGAACCGTTATTCCACAGTCTGACTCGCGCATTGAACGCTCCCTTTTACACGGATCAGTTTGCCGCGGAGATCGGACAGCCGGACCTTACGCGTGATTTTGTCCCGCAAAGATCCGATTCGCCGCCCGAAGTGACGTTGATCCGCCTGATCTGTGAGACTTATCTGATGGAGAACGGCATCGCACAGGGAGACCGGCTGTCGATGGCAGCGTCGGTCGAGTCGCGGCTGCCCTTGGTCGATTACAAATTAGTGGAGACTGTCATCGGCTTGCATAAGTCATATCCCTTGACGCGCGACGCCAAGCCAAAACAATGGTTCCGCGACGCACTCACCGGGTTGGTGCCGGAGTTCGTCATGAACCGTCGTAAGACCGGGTTTTCGCCGCCGTGGCGCCAGTGGGGACATGCACTGGCGGTATCACACGGCCGGCAACTTATCGACGGCTATCTCGTCCAAACCGGTGTTATCCGCCCGGAAGCGGCACAGCAACAGCTGCGCGACCTCTTTCCGCGCCTCTCCGGGCCATGCCCTCTCGCAGGACTGTCGTTGGGATTGGAAAACTGGTGTAGACAAATGTCTGTCAGTTCCGGCGATTAAGCGCTCTTTAACCCATGCGCGTCGCCATCTGTCAGCCCCTGATACCGGCGTACCGACTGCCGCTATATGAACGGCTAGGCGCACTACCCGGCATCGAGCTCACGGTGTATGCGGGCGATAGTGTGGATAGCCTCCAGGCTTTCCACGCTGGGAAATCATTCAAATACGTATCCGCACCGGTGCATCATTGGGCATTCGGATTTCGCTCGCAATTCGCCCAGGTCGCCTCTGCGACTCGCCGTAGGATCGATCTCTTGATCCTGCCGTGGGATATTCACTATCTAACTCTGCTCCCATCGCTAGCACTCGCGCGATCCGCCGACATTCCCACCGTTCTATGGGGCCACGGCTATTCCCTGCGCCCAAACTTCATTACTGACGCGGCGCGCAACGCATGCGGCAAGTTGGCCAACGGCGTTTTGCTTTATACGCGAAGTATTGCAGCCCAATTAGTGGAAGAATTCGGTTTCTCCGGCGAACGCGTCTTTGTGGCGCAAAATGCGTTGGATCAGGCACCGATCCAGGCTGCACGACAGCATTGGCTGGAGCGGCCACAGGAGCTTGCAGATTTTCAGCGCTCGCACGGCCTCGATCCTGCGCAAACGATCCTGTTCGTCTCGAGGTTAGAAGCCGGGAACCGCATCGATTTGCTGCTCCAAGCCACCCAAGCCTTATCACACGATTATCCCGGTCTCAAGACGGTTGTCGTCGGCGATGGCAGCCAGCGCGCGCAGCTCGAAGGGCTCGCACGTTCCTTAGGGATCGAAGGCCGTATCATCTTTGCAGGAGCGATTTACGAAGAGTCCCGTCTTGCTCCGTGGATGTTGAGCGCTGCCCTATTTTGCTACCCCACCAATATCGGGCTTAGTCTATTGCACGCGTTTGGCTACGGATTACCGGCCGTGACGAGCGACAATCGACGGGCGCAAAATCCTGAAATCGAAGCCTTGGTTCCAGGCGTTAACGGCCTCGAATACAAAGCCGGAGACTTGAACGATATGGTTCACAGTTGTTCGCGGATCCTCGGTGATGCCGATTTGCGGCAGCGCCTGTCGGCATCGGCGTTCCAAACCTCGGTTAAATGCTATTCCCTGGATCAGATGATCGACGGCTTCCGACAAGTTTTCAAGTTGGCCCCGCGTTTCCACGCTACGCAAGATTAAGCATAGCCGAGACGCAGGCCCCGACTGCGCGCTCGACCATCCAGCAGGCTACCTGCGTCACTTTCGACATAAATCAGCAAAGTACGTCGTGCAATATAACGCTCGTCGGAAGATTTAACCGAGGTAGTTTTGTGGCCCATCAGCCGAGCATTTCCATGAATGCCACAGAGTCCGATCTCAGCGGAAGCAGCAGGTATGGTGATGATTTTCCACCGGATCAAATCGCGAAATGGTATGCGCAGGAAGAAACTGGCTATCTCGACCTTATGACGGATTACTATCGCAGCACCTGACGGTCCAACGCATCTGTGCGCTTGGAGGGTACGTGGCACCAAAATGTCACAATTCATCTCGATACTGATCGTGTACCTCCAATCAGTAGGAAAACCCCGCGTGAGCACGAATTCAACGGACTTCCCTGCGGCGTGTCCATTCTGCGCCGGCACACCGACGAATTTCTGGTTCCGGAAATCCGCCCTCGGCGCAGAGGGGACCCTATCCGATATTTAAGTGCGGCGGGTGTGCGAGCGCGTTCGTCTACCCGGTACCGTCAAACGACGAGTTACAGGCGTTTTACACGGGGCCGGCTTATGTGAACACGCTTAGGAGAACCGATCAAAACGCCGCGGTGAATATTGAGATGGTACTGGCCGAGGAGCGCGCTTATCCAAATGCCGTGCTCGATGCCGAGCGGATCGCAAAGACGGCAAAGGCGCTTGCGACGGGAAGCAAATTTCTGGACGTCGGAGCGGGTTACGGTTTTTTTTCGCGCGCCGCCCGATCCCAGGGCTTTGACGTCGACGCGATCGAAGTCAATAAGGAATCTTTGGCGGTCTTCCGCGAGATGAATGGTTTCGAGGCCGCTGAGGGGATGCTCGATCACGAATTCGCGGAGCGCCGCGCCGACCGCTATGCAGTAGTTCTGCTATCGCAGGTACTGGAGCACATGCGCGACGCGAATTCGGTCGTGCTCGACCTGCGCCATATGCTTGCGCATCGTGGTGTCTGCGTGATTGCCGTTCCCCATTTCGGCTCGCTAATCTCAAGAGTGCAGGGTCGCAGGGACATGTTCATCACGCCTCCGGCGCACTTGAACTACTTTTCACGAGCCGGCCTGACCCGTCTATTTACGCACCACGGCTCCGAATGCTGCCGAATTGACACAGTTAGCCGATTCGACCGCGCTCGATTGAAACGCAAGCTTTCGATACCCGGACTCGGATCGCTCGCTACCGGCATGCTCTCGGCCATTTTGAGCGCGGCGGACAAAGCTGACCAGGGCATGATTCTGAACGCTTACTTTCGCAAGATTTGAGTCGCGTCGTAACCTTAGTCTGGCTTATTTGCGAAACCGGCTATTTGCGCCGCATTCGACATAAATCAGCAAAGTACGTCGTGCAATATAGCGCTCGTCGGAAGAATTAACCGAGGTAGTTTGGTGGCCCGTCAGCCGAGCATTTCCGTGAATGCCACAGAGTCCGATCTCAACGGAAGCAGCCTATATGGTGATGATTTTCCACCGGATCAAATCGCGAAATGGTATGCGCAGGAGGAAACTGGCTATCTCGACCTGATGACGAATTACTATCGCAGCACCGACAGCCAAGGCAACTACGAGTACGAGTACGAGGCGCTAAACCGCTTCCACGCGTTTAAGTTGCTTTCGACGCGCCAATATTCGTGCTGCGTCGCACTGGGATGCGCTGCCGGGGACGATGTAGCGCCACTTTCCCCCGTGGTCCAGGAATTTGTGGGAATAGAACCCGCTGAAAAATGGTGGCGATCGGAAATCGGCGGTAAGCCGGCTAGATACATTAAGCCAACCGTCATCGGTGACATTCCGTTGGACGCCAACAGCGTGGAGTTGGCAACCTCCTTTGGAGTTCTCCACCACATTCCCAACGTAAGCCATGTTATCGGGGAGATTGCGCGTGTGCTCCGACCCGGCAGTCTCTTTGTTGTTCGCGAACCGATTAGCTGGATGGGTGATTGGCGCCGCCCGCGGCCGGGCCTAACACGCAACGAACGTGGTATCCCCTTAAAGTGGTTCGAGCGCACTGCGTCTGAAAAGGGGTTTCGCATCATTCGACGCCGACTCTGCACGATCAACGGCCTCTCGGCAGTGGCGAACCGGCTTGGGCTAAGCAGGCCGTTTTCGCGTATGCCGTTCGTGGCTGTCGACTGGATCGCAAGTGAATGCCTCCGATGGAATCTGCACTACCGGAGAGACACTACAATGAAAAAAGTCGCGCCCGGATCTGCGTTCTGGATTCTCCAGCGGCTTCCCGATTGATCGCCGCTACGTCGTTTTGGTCGACGCGCAATTAATGCATATCTTGGTTCGAAATTTAAAATGGTTATTATGCCGCGGAATTCCGATTGCCGCGTTGCTCCTCCTTGCATACGGCCTTTTTCCCTCGGCCGTGAGCGCAGCCGATCGCCCATTTATCGTATTCGACGGGCTGTTGTACGCTGGTAAGCCCGACTTGCGCGCGAGCGGACTGGTCCGCCTAGCAGGATCCGGAGAAATCTGGCGGGCGGGCACCTCGCACGATTCCGTCGACGGCACGGCGATTGCGACTCTCCTGGAACCGTATCGGGACAGCGAAGGCTACTTCTACTTCGACATCGAAAATTGGCCGTTGGTCGAATCGTCACCGCAGGTGGAAGTCTCACCGGAAGTCCGGCAACAGAACATTGAGAAGCTGAGGCGCGTGATCGATGTCGCAAGACATTCGGCGCCGAGGATGCATTTCGGCTTCTACGGACTGATGCCCGGTATTACGTACTGGTCGCTCGTCAATCACGAGTCCCCAACGTGGCATGACGCGATTCAAGCGCGCTATTACCGCACATGGCACGAAGTGAATCAGCAACTCGATTCGTTGGCACCGCATGTCGATGTGGTCTTCCCTTCGCTGTATACCTTCTACGACGATCCTAAGGGATGGGAAAGCTACGCACGGCAGACATTGCTCGAAGCGCGCCGCTACGGCAAACCCATTTATCCGTTCCTCTGGCCCGAATACCACAACAGCAACGCGGCGCTTCGAGACCACGAAATTCCTCCTGACGTCTGGCGAGCAGAGCTGGAATTATGCGCAAAGTTGGCCGACGGAGTGGTTTTGTGGGGCGGATATCAGAAGCGCTGGAATGAGAATGCGCCGTGGTGGCGGGAAACTCAGGCTTTCATTCAAGAGCATAAATCGCCCGCCGGGCTGCCATCCCAATAAGTGCAGAATGAGCTCAGTGTCAATCGTGATTCTGACCTTGAACGAGGAGGGCAACCTCGGGGGCTGCATTGATTCCTGCGCTTGGTGCGACGACATCGTAGTATTCGATTCGCAGAGTGAGGACCGAACTCAGGAAGTCGCGGTAGCCAAGGGAGCGCGGGTATTTGAACGTCCCTTCGACAATTATGCGGCGCAGCGAAGCGCTGCTTTGACTACTGTCAACTACAGGCATTCTTGGATTCTCATGGTGGACGCCGATGAGCGCGTTCCCGAGGACTTGGCACGGGAGATTGAAGCAAAGATTCCCCTTGCGAGTTCAGATACGGCAATGTTCCGATTGCGTCGAAAGGACTTCTTTCTCGGCAGGTGGCTCAGGCGTAGCAGCGGATATCCCACCTGGTTCGGACGCCTAGTGAAATTGGGTCGAGTGAGAATCGAACGGGAGGTCAACGAGGAATATCTCGCTGACGGCGATATTCACTATCTTGATTGCCACTTGCACCATTTTCCTTTCAACAAGGGAATCTCGTACTGGTTCGAACGACACAATCGGTACTCAAGCATGGAGGCGATTGCGAAGATCGCCACGCGCGCTGAACCGTTGGCGATACGCACACTTCTCACTGGAGATGCCAATGACCGTCGTCGTTCGATGAAAATACTCCTGTATCGACTGCCACTGCGGCCGCTGATCATTTTTTTGTACTTGTATGTTATTCGACTCGGTTTGCTAGACGGACGAGCGGGCTTCCATTTCAGCCGCATGCGGGCAGTTTACGAGTTCCTGATCGATATGAAGGTATTGGAGATAAGGCGTCGGCAACGCGGTTTGCCCGTTTGAATGCTCTGCATCGTTTGGCTGGAGATACCGGTTTTGGCTGTTCCGTGCGTGTAATGATCTTTGAGTCCGAATGGGCGGGGCATCGCCTTCAATACGTGCGGGCCATTTTGGATGCATTGGCCCCTTTGGCCGTATCGACGGTGTTCGTTTGCGGTCGAGGGACAAGGGAAACCCAGGAATTCGCCACGCATCTGGAACCGATTCGGGACCGTTTCGAAGTGGACGAAAGCGGCATCAGAACCCGTGGAAAGACACCGCAAGCCGCCGCGATGCGTCGCTTCTTGGATTTCCGGAAGGCGCTTGCGCGCCATCGACCCGACCATGTCTATCTTCCCTATGCTGATGGACTGATGCAAGTCGCGGGAGTGTCCCGTGCGCTGGGTTTGTCTCTCTCGCGTCCAGGGATGGAAATGGAGGGCCTTTTGATGCGTGGGCGGTTCGCATATGAGCCCGGACCGACGTCGGTGCGGACGCGCGCCACCATCAAAGCCTTAGAGTTGAGCCCGTTTGACATCGTGCATCATCTGGATCCAGTAGTTTTTGAATATCTTCTCAAGCGTTGTCCCGGGCTGGCTGGAAGACTTCGGCTATTGCCGGAAGCTGTGGAGCGCATCGATGTCATCGACAAATCAGTGGCACGAGCTCGCCTGGGAATTCCGACGGGCGGCCGGTACATCGGTTGCCTAGGAGCAATGAGTGCAGCCAAAGGAGTTAATTTATTGATCAAGGCATTCCTCCGATCTGCGCTAGCCACAGATATTCGTCTATTGCTCATTGGGGAAGTCGACGCAGAGCTTCAGGGCCTCCTTAAAGGTGAATATTTAGGGGACATGGAATCTGGTCAAATTATGCACATTGACCGCTACGTCTCCCAGGAAGATTTTCATTTGGGGTTCAATGCACTGGATGTCATATGTACCCCTTATCCTCGGCAGATCGGTTCATCCGGAATCGTCGTGAGAGCCGCGGCCGTCGGACGACCGGTTTTGGGCTCGGAATTTGGATGGGTCGGTAGGGTGATTCGGGACTTTGAATTGGGTGAAACCTGTGATGTCGACAATGGCCCGGCGTTCGCCGCCAAAGTCGTACGTGCGCTGAAAATTGCGGAGAATTACCGGCCTGGGCCCAAGGCTCAACATTTCAAGGCCTTTCACAGCATCGGGAACTTTGAAGCACACTGGACTCGCCGCCTACGGGAGAGGCTGAATATCGGGGAGCCGCGGCAGTTGGTCAGGTGGGAATGGCCGAGCCGGTGCTGATACCACACAATTGAATCGCTTTCAACAGACTCGCTCAAGCGAAGAACCCGCATGTTCTGCAAACACCTGGGCCCAAGCGTTCCGAAACCCTTAAATACTGACATCGATTGAGTTCGAAACCGAATGATTCGCGACCTTGTCGAGACGCCACTTCAATGTACTGTGCCACGGTATGAATAAGGAAGAAAAATCTTCCCCCGGCTTGGGTCGACAAGTGTCAACCGGCTCGGTCTGGATGTTGCTGAATACCTTGATTTCCAAGGCACTGTCCCTGATTGCGCAGTTCGCGATGGGGTGGTTCCTGAGTGATCGCGACTTTGGCGTCTATGCCATTGCTATTTCCGTGTCCACCGTCGCGAGCCTCTTGCGCGATGGCGGGCTCAGCCGACTCCTAGTTACTCGTGGCAATGAATACCAGCTTCTACAAGGCCCGGTGTTTTGGATGATGTTGACATTCAACTCAGCCGCAGCGCTAGTGCTCGTGGCAGTTGCCCCGGTTGCGGCGAAATTTTACGTCGCACCTCAATTGCAATATCTCTTGCTTCTGGTTGCTCTGTCGTTGCCTTTACTGGCTCCCGGTGCGGTATTGAGCGCCAAACTAAGCGTGGATCTGAGATATCGCGAAATGGGCGCCATCCAGGCTTGCTCATCGGTTCTAAGGTATGGCGGAATGGTCGCGTTCGGCTGCTTCGGGTTTGGCGCCGCGAGTTTCCTCTTGCCCGTGCTGCTGGTCGCACTATTCGAATGGTTGGCGTATTGGCGCGCTGCAAAGAGCAGTCCTTGGCGACATCCCGCTCGCTTGCGGACCTGGCCGGGATTGTTTGAGCAGACAAAGTGGATATTGCTGGGTACCTTTGCCATTGGATTCATGAACTACGGAGCCTATTTTCTCATCGGCAAACTGGTGCAGAGGGAAACTGTCGGCGTTTACTTCTTCGCGTTTCAGATGGTTCTCCAAGTTGGAATATTGTTGTCAAATAATCTGTATCAGGTTCTATTCCCCGCGTTCGCTCGCATAGCCGACGATATCGAACGGTGCCGCGCTGCACTACTCCGCTCGATCGACATCGTCGCGCTTGCGACGACCTGGTTGAGCGTCATCCTGGTACCCTTGTTCTCGCCAATTGAAAACTTGATATGGCACGGCAAGTGGGCTGCATCGAACGCAAGTGTGCAGATATTGAGTCTTTGCTACCCTGCAAGTGCGATGTTGAGTAGCGTCATGGCCGTCCAGTCGGCGCGCGGTGAATTTCGGCAGTGGGGCCTGATGACGCTCGGCCTGTCTGTAGGATCGGTTCTTGCCGCAAGCGCCGGCGCCTATTGGGGTCACACCTCGGATGCCATCGCTCTTTGCTCCGGCATGTTTACCATGCTTGGAGCCTTCGGCTATTCGTTGGTGGCCCTGCGCCCATTCCGCATCGGCGCGTTGTCGCTCATGAAGTGTCTCTTGCCCGCCTGGTTGGTCGGGCTCGCCGCCGCGCTGGCCTCGCTATTAGTCGAGGATCTGGCATCTCGAGCAGGCTGGGTGGCTTGGAAATACTATGCAATTTATCCTGCGCCTTTTCATGCCTTCGTTCAAATAGCTTTGATCACGCTGTTCTTTTCTCTGTTTTATTTCTTCGGCATACGCCTGGTGAGACCCGTGTATTTGCGCCAAACCATAGAACTGTTACCCAAGAGTTTTGGTTCCCACGTTTCGCGTCTCTTGTTGCTCAGCTGTCATGAGGCGCCCGCCGTGCCCAATAGACTCTAAGACGTAATGATTTCGAAGTTTGACATGCACGACTTCAATGCTCGCGTGAAGAACTTACGTTTCCGCCTCATCGAAAGCTTTCGCTTGCGCCGTAGCATTGCATCGGATCCGCCACCGTACCGCTACTACACCGTACCGCTATTAGTCGCCTGAAATGGTAGAATTTGAGGACAGATTCGATGCAAGACATAGCATCCTCAAGTTGGATGCTTCCGGGCTAAGAAGACCAGCGCGCGAGTGCATGACCCAATTGAACATCAATTGACACGTGGAAATACAAGATGAAGCAAACGTCAAAGAGTCTCATCCAAGACGTCCTCAAGAGATTCGATATCGGCATTACGAGCTACCGGAACCTCCAGAATCTTCAGGACCTTCGGAAGAAGGTCTCTGATCCTGCGGAACACCGTGCAAATAGCGATATTCAATTTCTCCTTAAGTTGCCGGATGACAAGGTCCCCGCCGTCATCAAAAATTTCCGCAAGTCGAAGGCGCAGCTGCGGCAAGATCTGTTCGTACTCTCAGAATTGGGCTTCAAGGAGCGCGGTTTTTTCGTTGAATTCGGAGCAACTAACGGTGTAGACCTGAGCAATACATACCTCTTGGAGAAGGAATTCGGATGGACAGGCATCGTCGCAGAGCCGGCAATCGGTTGGCACAGCATGTTGCACGCGAATCGCAGCTGTAATATCGATACGCGCTGCGTATGGAGCAGTTCCGGTGAAACTTTGACCTTCAACGAGGTGACGGTTGGCGAACTGTCAACCATTGACAAATTCAGCGAAAGCGATGCTTTTCTCAATCAACGAAAGGAGGGCACAAAGTACGCCGTTAGCACAGTGACTCTCCGCGATCTGCTGGATGCCTATGGCGCCCCTAAGGTAATCGACTATCTTTCCGTTGATACCGAGGGAAGCGAGTTTGAGATTCTCCGCAACTTTGATTTTGGAAGATATCAATTTAAGGTCATTACATGCGAACACAATTTTACCGATATACGGGACAAACTGCATAAGTTGCTTGTCTCGAATGGCTATTCCCGAAAATTCGAAGATGTCTCGCAGTGGGACGATTGGTACGTAAGACCTTGATAGAGACAACGCATGGGTTCACCGCGCACGATCTTCGCGATTTCCCTTGTACTAACCCACTTGTGGACGGCGGCCTCGATCTAATGACGTGTCCGGCGAATATCTCTCGCTGTCCTGATTTAATAATCTTGATCCGCGATTCCGCCACCCGTTTGTATATCTGCATAAATTTCCAACGAGTGTGCCGCGATGCATTCCCACGTATATTTTCTTTGCACTAGATCTCGGCCTTGATTTCCCATCTGCACCCGAAGCGCCGGCCGCGTCAGTAGAAGTTGCATATTCCGCGCCAATTCCTCCGGCGTACGACCACACACGATCCCGGCCTCTGCGGTTGCGATTTCGGGGAAATTTGACCCAAACGTCGTCAGCACCGGAACGCCGGCGGCGAGAGCCTCCAGTAAAGTCAGGCTGAAAGCCTCATACCGGCTGGGCTGGCAGACCAAGGCCGCGTTTTGAAAGAGATCTCTCTTTACATCACCGAAAACCGCCCCGGGAAATTCGATCTTGTGATCGATACAAAGCCGTTTAGCCTGGGCCCGAAGCGACCCTTCCTCGCCGTAGTCCGGGCCGGCCAAGATGAGCTTATAGGAGGAGCATTCGGTAGAATTCTTCAACAACAGAGCGAAAGCCTCGACCAACAGATCAGCCCCTTTCACTTCGTGCAGTCTAGCGAGGAAGAGCACATAACCAGCCGCTCGCTGATTGGCGACCTCTGCTTCCATCTCCCCGGACGACCGACTCGATAACTCGCCCATATCAACGCCATTCGGTATGATCACAGTGCGAGCTGTCGAGACGGCGGCTTTAATCTCGTTCCGCTCTCCAATGCTCACAGCATGGAACGCGTCCGCTAAGGATATCAATCCCCTCAATCCCGCACGCATTGCCAGTTTCTTCTTGAGGCTGCGCTGGCTGAGCGCCCACGGCGACAGCGTGCCATGTGCCGCCAGCAACGCTGCTGCGCCTCCGCGCCGTCGGCCAAGGAGTGCATAGCAACCAAGTGACACCCAGATGCCGTGAATGTGCATGATGTCAACGCTCTCGTACAGGCCGCGGACAGCGCGCATTTCACTTCGCGAAGGGATCGCGCTGCGTCTAATCTCTTGCAGTTTTACTTGGCACAACCTCGGATTGATCTTGCCCCAGCTGGACCACCAGCATTCATTCCGCGAATCGGCGTACGTGACGATCTTGACTTCGGCACCCAGCGAGGCCTGCGCTGCCGCAAGATGTAAGACAACATTCGGTGGCCCCCCAACGATAGGCGATATCGACTGAATCACGTGAGCGACCTTGATGCCCATGTTGGTATACCTGTAGGCGAGTCTGCCTAATTGATCACAAACCAACGCCCAGCCTTATAACTGCGTTCATTGGCATTCGAGAACTAAACAATCTCGACGAGATTACCACTCAAGTGTTTTCCGCTGACATCCAATCGAGAAAAAATGTACGGAATGCACAAGGAAAAGCGCCTTCGGCACATCGCATTCTAAGCGACACTAACCGCGAAAACGCGAAGGGCGATTGTGTAGGCAACATCTAAAGAGGACGCCGGCAATTGATGTCATTTTGACAAACAACGGTAATAATCGCGTAGTACCCTTGCAACCCTGGCTTCCTTTTAAAACAAGCCTAGGCCTTAGTGTGGTTGCACGCTTCGGTTTCCGGGCTCCAACTTAGGACATACTTTGCCGAGCAATTGCGGCAAGGTCCAAATCAAATGCTGCGATGCTAGGGCTTTTAACCTATTCTTTGATGCTTTTGACCCTGATTATCGGCGTTCGGTTTAGACCTCCCGTCGCTATGGCTGCAGTCTTATGCCTCTATGGCTTGAAACAGTGGGGCCAAAGCTCGACCACCTTTTTGTCAGACCACAGACAAATCACGAACTACGCAGTCTTCTTCATCGCACTCCTTGGATTGATTCGCGCGGCATCGAAGCGTTCATGCATCCTGTGCCGAATTCCCACGGCGGCATGGCTCATTCTGGCGCTTTTTCTTTATGCGTTTCTTTCCTTAATCTGGTGTCCCGACCCGACGAAGTCGCTCGAACAATGGGGTATCGCGGGGCCTTACATCTTCACGATAGCTATCCTTGCGCCATTCTTGTTCACCGATCTTGACGATGCGGGAGTTGCATTTACCTGGACATTGCTGACCGGCGGAGCCATTTGCATCCTTGTATTGGCGTTCGGGAAATGGGGCGACAGAGGACTATTGCTCTACGGAGATGTGTACGAGTCGGAGACGAACCCGTTAGCGCTAGCCAGTTTGGCAGGGACCATTTTCGTGATCAGCGCGTTATCCCTGCGGCGACCGAACGGAATTTTAAAGCGATTATTCGCGCTATTGTGCATACCCATCAGCTTGGCTGTGATCCTAAAGAGCGGCTCCCGCGGCCAGCTCATTGCAGGCGCGGCGGGGGTTGTAGTGGCGCTACCCATCGCGTTGCGCATTCGCGACGTACGATCGATCGCTGGGCTGATCTTGGCCGTCGGCCTTATCCTAGGTCTCGGGACTTGGGGTGCCAGCCTCGTAGAAATCAACGCCGACAGATGGAAAGGAAATTTGGCGCAGAAAGACGTTGCTGACCGAATCGCCGGGGCGCAGCATCTTTTGGCGGTGGCGAACTCCAATGTGTTAACCAGTGTTTTCGGACTTGGAAATTCGAGCTCGTTTCAAGTCATTGGGTATTATCCGCATATCACCGGACTCGAGGTCGTCGCGGAGGAAGGACTTGTCGGGGCAGCGATGTATCTTGCAATCATTCTTTTGCCGATCAGGAGCATCATCCGCATAACCGGTCAACGCGATTCCACGGACGCGCAGCGAAGTTCCCTTGCCATGCTCGCCGGTCTATTCACCTTCGAATTGATTCTTTCTTGGAAGCAAGGAACCCTTCTGAGCAGTGTCTACGTTTTTCTGTACGCGATCGTATTGGCTCGTCTCGAAGAACCGGTCGGCGCGAGCAAAGCGCCGGCTTCCGCACCGATTGAGACCACGCCGGGATTGACTGGATTTCCCAATTTACTTCGATAGCCAAATAGGTTGGACATCGAGCAACTCTTCGAAAGCATCGTCCAACAAAGGCAGACGATGATCTTTCGCGCGGCTGACCGATGGCGGAAAGGTTGACCAAGCGCATTCAAAGTTTGGCGACTATCCGTGCACGGAATTACCGTGATACTGCTAGACGCGAACGATCAACCTCCAATCTTTGATCGCTCTCCGTGCGGAGTAACGTTCGCAGTAACGACGATAGCCATTGCTCCCCTCGCGCTCGAGACGCCTCGGATCAACTTTGAGGTCACCTAGTGCCCGAACTAAACCCCTGACGTCGCCGGCCGAGACCGCGGACCCGCACTGCGCGGCGCGGATTACCCGAGAAAGCTCCCCGTCTGGATCACCGATAAAGATGACCGGTCGAGCGGCGGCCAAAATTCCGTAGAATTTGCTGGGAACGATGAGCCCTTCGAGTGATGGTAAGAGACTGACCCAATGTACGTCGGCGGCGGCAAGGCAGTCGCCCAACGATTCACGCGGCTGGTACGGCAGGAACCGGAAATTCTTCAGACCGCGCTCGACGACGGCGCGGTTTAGCTGAGTCATTCCGACACCGCCGCCGATCATCAAGAATACGATGGCTGCGTCGTTTTGCAAGATTTCGGCGGCATCGATCAGCGTTTGAAACTCGTGGGCACGTCCCAGATTTCCCGAATAGCCGACCACGAAGTGGTCGCCGAGACCTAGCCTCGAGCGCAATCTGCTGAGGGAAGCCGGCTTTGGCTGTTCGGGATCAAGTTCAGCCCAATTCTCCACGATTCGGATTCTTTCGGCGGAAATGCCTCCGAATTGCAGCCGCTCACGCATGCGCTCGCCGAGCACCACGTTCGTTCGAGCCGAGCGTAACGAGAGATCGCGGCATCGGCGCAGCAGCGAATCCAGTACGCGCGGCAGCGGATTAGCGCCCAGCACCGAAGCCACCTCGGGAAAGATGTCCTGTAACCAGTTAATCAAGTGAGCGCCGTTGAACTTGGCCGCCAACATCGCGACGATCGAAATCAACGGGGGATCGGTTTTGGCAACCACCGTATCGCCGCGTCTGAGCAAACGAAACAAGGCCAGCCCGCTCGACATGTAGAACGTTGCGTAATCCACGGCCCGACCCACCAGACGGGCGCGGCCGAAGCGCGAGGTCCATATCCGGTGCACAGCGACCCGACCGACGAAGTCTTTCGAGATCAATCGAGCGCTCGAATCATCGTACCGCTGGCGCGAGCAAACCACGTGTACGTCGAGCCCTGAGTCAGCGAGAGCCGACGCGAGATCGGTCAGTAATTGACTGGTGGCCGACTGGTCAGGATAGAAATATCGGTTCACGAACACGATTTTCGATGCGGCCGTGGGTTGCATCGCCGTCACTGATGACGAGCCCCGAAGGGCCGGCTCAGAGGCTCCCCGATAAAAAGCCCCTGACCTACCATGAGAACGCTCTTCCAATAAGATTCGAGGGCGGTCTCGCCATGCGCATAGTGCTCAAACAGGACATTCACGTTTGGAAATTTCTCCAAAAAATTGCACGGCTCGGATACCGAACCGTAGCTCGCAGTCGCACCTTGCTTGAGCCAGGCCGACGCCGGCATCTGGCTGCCGCCCTCCAGCACGCCGCCGGTCGAGGTCAGATGATCCGCAAGGGCTCCCGGGCGAAATTCGATGCGCGGCAGTTCCTCGACTTGAACGGCACCCGTAAAGTACCCGATGGCATCGGGGATTTCGCGCGAAACGGGCGTCGACAATTGCGTGACCTGCACTCGATTGGCGAGCGCCATTTCCACGCCGGGATAGCTGCTGGCGCGAACGTTGCGCGCTGCGTCGGACGTTCGCACTAGGTATAAGATCGCCCGCGGCGTACTCGAATCTGCCTTAATGCCCGCTTGGATCACCCGGTGAGCAAGACTTTCATCGTCGCTGGGTAACAGCATTGCCGGCCACCACCCCACCGTATCGGTGGGCAGCCAGCCATCGGAGTCGAACAGCGGGTTAGGCGGCGTGCGCGTGCATCCGAGTGGGCAAAACGCGGAACTGTAGCCGGCCGCCACTGCCGACGTGATCGACATACATCCCACTGCATACGGCTTCGACCACACCAGCAGCAACGATTGCACCGCGGAGGGTAATCGATCCAAGAGTTGCGCGCGCAGCATCGCAAAATCCTCGGGCAACAGAACGTTGGCGTTCGGCACATGAATTCCGATGACGTTCTCGGACGGGATATTCCGTTGAGCGGCGTAGTAGAGGGCGACCCGGTGGCTCGCGGCATCGTCAAGGTTGTAGATGACGCCGAGTCTGGCAGCTACCAGGCCTTCCGCGTGAGCAACTCCGACGAGGAGCGCGCCCGCCAATACGAGTAGACATTTCAGGAAAAAAAAAACCAGCTCCGCTCGGACTTCGAGCGGCGTTTTTTTGGTTGCGGCTCACCTTTCTTCGGCGGCTGCAGGCCTATCTTCAGCGGACGCTCGCCTAACTTCGGCGGCAGCGGGCCTAGTGGCTGACCGATATTCAGCGGCAGCCGGCCCTTCTTCGGCTGCGCCTGGCCTATGTTCAGCGGCAGCTGGCCCTTCTTCGGCTGCACCTTACCATGGTCTCGGGTCTCGTCCGTCGCGGTCGTCCCGGCCGTCGCTGCCGTCGCTGCCACCGCTGTGGTCGCGGCGGCCCCTGTCGGCGCGGCAGCAGCGGTTGTCCCGGCCGTCCCGTTCGTGACTGCCGCGGCGGTCGTTGCAGGATCCACCTTAGGTGCGGACGGCTCGCTTGCCCTGCCCCGGCTCTGGTCCTGCAACACCTCCATGACGAGCGCGGCGGCGACCTGCTTATGTCCCTCTGCAAAGGCGTAGACCAAGGACAGATCGCACAGCTGATTTATGAGACGAGGAATGCCGCCGCTGCGCTCATGAATGATTTCAATCGCCTGCCGATGAAATATCGCGTCGCTTCCGCCGGCCACCGTCAGCCGGTGACGCACATAGGCTTCCGACTCAGACAACGTCAATGCATTGAGGTGAAAGTCGACGGCTACCCGCTGTGCAAATTGCTTCAGTTGCGGTCTTTCCAATTTACGACGAAGTTCCGGCTGTCCGACCAACATGATCTGCAGCGCCACGTCCTTCTCGGAGTTGACGTTTGACAACAACCGCAGTTCTTCCAAAATCCGGACAGACAGGTTCTGCGCTTCATCGAAAATCAACAGAGTACGCCGACCTTGGCCGTATTCGCGGATGAAGAAGTCATTCAATGTTTCGTACTGTCCAATCTCGGACTCGTCGTCGTCAACGATTCCCAAGGCTGACAAAGCCCAGGGATGGATGGAACGAAAGCGGCCATGGGTATTGCTGATCAATCCGACGGTCACGTTTTTTCCCACCATGCGAATGAGCCGACGAATCAGCGTGGTCTTGCCCGACCCGATCTCACCCGTCAACAGACAAAACGATGCTTGCGATTCCATCGCATACTCGAGCATCGTGAGGGCGTCCGAATGCTGCTTCGACGCGTACAGAAACGCCGGATCCGGATTCATCGCGAACGGCTTCGATTTCAGGTTGAAGTAGCGCAGGTACATGAAGGCAGACTATCGGTAGGCGGATACGGCGTCAGTAGCCCGATTCAAAACCGTTCCCACGATCGGGGTATTGCGCAACAACTCCATACTGCGCAACAGGTCCTCCCGGCGGGTCGATCCTTCCGCGACGACGACCAGCGCGCATTCCACGAGCGGCACAAACGCCAGAGCATCATCCGCACCCAGGATCGGTGGCAGATCAAACACCACAATGCGATCCGGATACCGCTCGCGCAATTCGGTCACCAGTCCGCGGCACCGCGGCCCCGCCAGCGCTTCGGACGAATGCTCCATTGCCGCGCGCGCCGGCAATAAGACCAGACTGTCGAAGCCTTCGGGATGATATAGGCACTGGTCCACGCGCGCATCCCCTCGCAAGATGTCATCGCTGCCGAATTCCGGCGTCAAACCGAACTTCGCGGCGATCGTCGGCCGCTTCAGATCGAAATCGACCAATAACACGGTATGCCGTTGATCATTCGCGATACTGATCGCAAGATTGATTGCGGTGGTCGTCTTGCCGTCGTCGCTACCTGGACTTAATACCGCAAACGACTTCCAGCCGTGTTCCTTCAATCGTTGAAGAACCTGGGTGCGCAGCATGCGGAATGCCCCCGCGGCCGCATCCAAGCTCGACGCGCCGACAATCCGATTCGATTCCAGCAACCCGGCCGCCGGCGAAAAGAGCCGGGTCCTGGTGTACACAACCGATGTCGAGATGGGCACAACGACATTGGGCACTACGACTTTGGGTTCGAACGCCCGGAGTGTCTCACCGGTGCCGTTGACACCATCGCGCTCCTCGCGCGCTAGATCAAGCGCCTTACGGATTCGATCCACGCCCTAGACCCCAAACCGTCGGAGCAGGCTGAGCCAGACGACATCCAAGGGCAGCACCAAAAAATGCACGATCAAGGCCAACGCAATCACGCTTGCGATCGCGCCTTCCCATGCATAGAGCACGGCGCGTTTGTGCTTTTTTCGTTCGTCCTTGGTTATGATTCGTGGAATCGCCGCAAGGGGCGGCACGCTCAGCAATGCCCGTACGTCTTGAACGCTGCGTACCGAGACATCCAGTTTGTCGCGCAACAATGTTGCGCCGGCGCCCGCCCCAAGACTGAGTACGAACCCCGCCGCCAATATTAAAAAGCGCGGCGGACTAATCGGCTTTTCCGGCGGCAACGGCGGCTCGATCATCGTGAACCGCTCGCCTTTGTGCTCAGTTTCCAGGTTTTGCGACACCTGGACTTCGGTCTGCTTCGAGCGGATCTCCTGATACTTGAGCTGAGCACTGTCCAGATCCCGTGCCAGTTCGCGGTACTGGCGCTCGACGGCCGGTGCCTGCGCAAGCCGCCGCTCATAATCATCGAGTTTCGCACGCAACTCGTCGAGTTTTTTCACCGCGCTTTCGCGTTCGACGGTTATCGAATCGAGTTGGCCCTTGACTTGAATGTACGCCGGATTATCGGGATGATTCCGCCCCTGCGACAGCGTCGCCGAGGTTGGTGCTGCCGCAACCGCCTTCTCCAGTTCACTCACGACGCGCGTCAAGCGGACGACATCGGGATGATCGGGCGAGTATTTTTCCTTCGCACTCGCGAGTTGCTCCCGGGCCTCCTTCAACTGACGCAGTAAATCGCCGGTGGTGTCATCCGACTTTACCTGCTTTTCAAGTCCCTCGACTTCGCGCTGGGTGTTGACGATATCCGGATGATCCGGCGCGTAGCGTGCTTTGTAGCCGGCCAGTTCCGATTTCAACGCCTTCAGCCGGTCCTCAGCGCTCAACATTCGCTGCCCGGAATCTGAAAGTACCATCGAGGTCGGCGAGATTTGCGCCAGCTGGGCTTCCAGCAACACCTTTTGCGAATCCAATGCCGCGATCCGATTCTGCGCCTCGCGCAGATCCATCTCGGTGCGTTCGCTGATCTCGTGGTTCAGCGTCGACAATTCGGGAAGTCGTTCTTGGTTTTTTTGTTTGAATTCCGACAATTTCTTGTCCAATTCCATGATCCGAGCTTGTTGGCGCGTTGCTTCTTCCGCGAAGAATGACGAAGTCTGTTCGGCCATCTGAGTGCGCGAGGTGAGATTTTCGTTCAGATAAAGGGAGGTCAAATCGTTGGCGACCTTCAGCGCCAATTCGGGCGAACGGCTCTTGTACGAAACACTGAAGGCGATCGTCGCTTGCATCGGACGGCCGCTGCGCGGATCGATCACGTCGGCGCTAATCATTTTCATCGCAATATCATCGCGCATGGTTTGCAGGAGCACTTCACGCGGTTTGTTGAGCCGAATATTGGGATATAAGTTGTAGCGCTCGATCAGCGCGAGCAAGTTCTGCGTCGTCATGACCCGCTGGCTGATCACTTGCACGCGCTGATCGGCGAACGAAGTGACCGCCGAGCGCACCAGCTCCTGGGGAATTTCTTGCTGTTCGATCAAAATCGTCGCACCGGCCGTATAGGTCGGCGGCCACAGTAATGCCAAGGCCGCCGTTAGGATCGCGAATATGGCGGCGACCGTAAAGAACGTCAGCCGGTAGCGCCAAAGACTTCGAATCGTTCCGCCCAAATTTGCCGTCGGCGCCGATGCGTTCATGGCAACGGTCGTGTTCATCTAAAGATCGCTCCGCAAAAATTGTCGAACGATGTCCACGCTCACTCCGTTGGATGCAACATTTATCGTCGGTGGGCCGCGCTCCTGAGAGACACGAACGACATGCATCGAAATGAGCCATTGCGACGTCCAATGCCAATTCGCGGTGAGCTGCGCATTCAAATAACGCACGCTGAAATTGCCGCCGTTCAAGCCCGGATTGAGCGCTTTCTGCCATGTGCCGTTCACCGCATAATCCCAGCGCTCGGACTGAGTGTATGCAGCAGTGAGATTGATGGTGTCCTGCCGCGACAGATACGCAAAACCTGTCGGCTGCAAGGCCCGGGAGATGCTTCCAGTTAAATTGAGCGTTTCACCCTGTCGCACCAGGCTTGCTGCATAAACCCCGCTATCCTGCTTGGATCTGAAGGTCTGCAAGAAAAAAGGGCCCAAATAGTAGTTCTCGTGGTCCAGCGAACGGGAATAGCCCGCGCTGGTGGTCAGCTTCCAAATCTCGCTCAATTGACGATTGAATCCTAATTGCAAGGAGTCCGTCGTGCTTTCGGTACGAGCATCGAATGACCGGGTATCGGTCAGGGGATTCAAGGACTGGTATTTTCCGACGCTGCCGAGCACTTGAAGCGTGTTGCGTTCGCTCAACGCGAACGACAACGTGGGGCCGGCACTGATATAGCGGTAGTCGACCAAACTGGTGGCATTCGCCGGTTGAGCGTAGTGAACCTGACTCCAACTCGCATCGAGCTGAATCTGACTGCGCTCGGTCATGGCTCGGGTCCAATCGGCCGCCGTTGATGCCGAATCGCGGCGGACGCCGATTCCGTTGCTCAACCCGCCGGCAAAATACAGTGAGGAATCGCGTGCGAGTCCGGCCTGCAACGTGGTCGATCCACGGTCATTGGTAAATTGTGCATCGGCATCCAGATGCGCAAAATTCGAGGCGAGAGACGAATACCCCTTACTGTTGCTGAGACGCCCGTTTGGGCGCACGAGGATTTCAATGCCATCCGCGTCGTAGGTCACCGGCACATCGAGCAAACCGGCAACATGCTCCTCCGCCGTGCCTTTGATTAATAGAAGGTCCGGGTTGCTCGAATAGTCGCTCGAGAGGCCCATGCGCGGCGTGATAGCCCACGGCTCGGCCGGCGCCCTCCCTGCGAAAATAGCGGAAGTGATGCTCATAAGAATGAATAACCGCGCCCTCAAGGCCCTCACGGCACGATTACCGTATCCCCGCTTTGCAACAGAATGTTTTGCTCGAGGTGACGACCATTGGCCACGTCGCTGTAGCGGAAGCGTGCGGAAGTCTGGCGCAGCCCCTCGCGGTGCAAGACGCGGATTTTGTTGGTACTCGCAAAGGGCGTCACCCCGCCCGCCATACTGATGGCTTGCATCACATCAATCGGCCGCAGCAGCGGAAAGTCACCCGGTCGGTTTACCTTACCGATGACGAAGACACGATTGCCGTTCGGCGCCTTGACCGAGACGGTGACCACAGCTCCGGGCACCAGCTTGCGGACTCGAGTCTCCAACTCCGCCCGCAACTGATCGGTGGTGAGGCCGGCGGCCTGCATGTCCCCGGCCAGGGCAAATGAGATGCCGCCGTCCGGCCTTATCAGCACTTCACTTTGTAAATCGGTCTCTTTCCATACGACTACCTGCAGGAGATCGCCCGGCTGCAATCTATAGCCGCCGGGGGGGGTGTCGGCGGCGACAACGCCTGTGCCGGCAAGTAAAAAAATCCACAGCAGCTTGACTAGGCGCTTCATTAGGAACACTTCACCCTATCGCAGCGCGAGGAAGCACTGCGTTTGTAAATCGAAGGTGAGAGAGTGTATGTGCGCTTTGTGAGAGTTTCATTGCAGGCGTGGACAACTAGCCTACAAATGTCCGGCAAAAATCTGGCCGACGCACGCCCGCGGCGGCCAGACCGGGATCAAGCGGCGCCACTAGAGTGCGTGCATGCTCCCTTCGCTATCCCCGGTGTCCGGTTCCTGCCCGATCAACCCGCTTCGCGTTCGGCGTTGCCAAACTAGCAATCCCAGGCCCGACAGCAGCAAGCCGATCGAGGTCGGCAGGGGTACGGGATTGCCCGTAGGCTGAAATTGGATCTCCATGGAGTACACGCCGGTATTGAGCGGCCCTTGCGCCGTGCCGAACCATTGCGCAAAGACATCGCCCGTCTTGGCATTAAAGGTCGAAGTTCCGGCTCCCATCTCGGGCCCCAAGACGCCACTTGTCGAGGTCATCAGGAGGTTCAGGTTCGCCAATTGTTGCGGCCAAGCTACATTGGACAACGTTACCGTCAAAGTGCCCGGCGATGACAGATTGAAAGATTGCACGAACGATTGGGTCCCCTGCAAAAAGCCCGTGCCGGCGTAAAGCACTTCCGCCTGGACTGGATTCGAACCGATCGACCAGAACGCCAAGGCACTCATGGCCACCAAGAAGACACTGCGAAGTTTCATGTTTCTGCCCTCAAATGCGTAAAGAAGTCGGATTCATGCCGCCGGTCGTTGCCCGACGTCGGCCTCGGATTCGGATTCGATCGGGCGCTCAGGGCCTTCTCTTTGCCCACGGTCGTCCTGTCGATAAACGTATTTGTCATAGAGGTAATTGCGTAGCGAGCGGCCGGGCAAGGCGGTTTCTTGCGGCACGACGGTTCCGTCCTGCATCCGCATCACCAGGTACTGCTCTCTCAAGCCGCTCATGGCGAGCAGCGCAATGTCGTCGCGGTCGACGCGGGTGCTCGCCCCTGCATGCTCATTGATGATGCTGTCGAGACGGTAGGCGTCCAGCTCGAAATACCGGATCAGCTCATCGCCGGATTCGACTAAGACCGGCACCAGATTCCTGCCCCGGATCGCGTCATCACACAGCGGGGCGATCCGATTGAGCATGGATTTCACGGCAAACCGAATGATGTCGGAGTCGCGCACACCCATGCGCCGCGCCATGCGCTTGATGTTCCTTATATCTCCTTCGCCGAGCCGAATGGACACCGCTTGTTTTCGTTGATCGACCACTTTCACTCCCTAATAAAGTCAGTTGAATGACTGGAACCGGTGCAATCGTAGGCCAAAGGTGTAACGCAGCAATGTCAATTCTGTGACAAATTTAACACTTTCCATACTCGAATCGATCCTGTTATGTCAGATATTTGCGGACGTTCTGCACATGAAAACAATGACTTATGCGCATGGCTTCAATTCGCCCAAGGTTTAGCGATTTCGTGGCGGATCGGGCCGAGCAACGAGTGGGAGAAGCGTGCGCGTACTGGCGCGACGAACGTCCGCGATTGCTAATCGCTGAAGCAACCGTCGCCGGTCTGCGAGGATCGACCCATTAAGCCGAGGGAAATTTGCAAGACTGCCGTCGAGGCCGGCGGCAGGTAAGTACAGCGTTCGGTCGAGGACGGGCGCGACTAGGCTAGGCGCCAGCTTAACTGTCCAAGATGGTGCCGATTGAGATTCGATCGGATGATCGATTAAGCAGACCGCGACGCCTAGTTTAGGGTTACACGAGCAAGGCTGATGGATGTGACCTAACCCAAGCGCCTAACCAGATGTCCCTAGACGCTGGATCTGGGCAGCGGCGTGAGCGGACTTTGCGCCGCGCCGCAGTATTTTTCCGGGTCGTGACTAGGGCGTACGTTTCTGGGTGCGATGTTCCAGAGCCCGCGCTCGATAATCATCAACCAGATTTTCGATTCGCGTGCGCGTGATCCGGGTGAACGGTTCGGCCGCGCTGATTTTTGTGAATAATCCTACGTGCTCGTAGCGATCCAACACATCCTTGTCGATCTCGTAGAGTTGCAAGTTATTCTCGGCACATTTATCGAATGCAGCATTGCGCTCATCCAGTTCCTTGCGAAGCTTGCTTCGATCGGTTTCCACTTCCTTGAGATTGGTAGCCGTCTCGCGAAATCGGCCGACCAGCTCGTTCATGCGCTGCGTGGAAACTTCCAAGTTCTTCTCGGCAGACTCCTTCGACGTGGTAAGTTGCGCAACAGCGGCAGCCGTGGCTGCGGCTCCGCCAACTCGCGCTTTGAGCGCATCGCGCTCCCTTTTCATGGCCGCGAGATCAGACTTTGCGGTATCCAAGTCTTTTGTCATCTGTGCAACCTGCGATTGAAGGGCCGTTTTCTCCGCAGCGATTTGCTGGTACTGCTGCATGAACTTCTGATTCTCACCCCCACCGCTGCGTTGAACTTGGGCATGGGACAGCATGCTCGCGGTGACCGCGCATACGGCTAACGACGCGCTCAGCCATGAATGACGCCTGATCATGGTCGCTCCTAAAATCGAGTATTCAAGTCAAGCTGCAACGTGTCGATGCCCAGCGTCGGGCCATCGATCGCATTCGAGCTCAAGTAGCGCACACGCATCCATACCCGGTTCGCGAGCCCGTAGTCGCCCATGAGATAATATCCTTTGGCGTCGGTTCCGCCCCAGTGGAAATCGGAATCCGTATACGCATCGATGACGGCATCGCGTTGCAGGTATCGGTAACCGACCAGCGCCCGCCAAGCGCCGGCGGTAAGCACCTCAGGATATCCGAAACTGAATTCGCCTTGATATCCCTTGGTGCGGGGCGCCACGTATTGACCGACATTGGCCGACACCCGGGCCGTGTCGTATCCGACATTCCTAACCGCATCCGCGGTCGCACCCAAGGTGTAGCGTCCGATGGGTAATGCGTAAGTCAGGTTCAGATTCTCGAGTCGATATTTTGCCGCCAGTGCGAACAGATTTACGGTCGGGTCCGTGGAGTTGCTGATATCGAAATAGGTATTACCCTGGCGCTCGTACGTCGGTGCCGTGTAATTGAATTCCATGCCATCGAGCGGATTTAAGCGGCCGGTAACATTCAAATAATCGAAAAATGCACCGCTCAGACGTAACCGCTGACCCTCTCCCCAACGAAGATTCGCGCCCAATTGAGCGCCTACGAGCCATTTATCTTGCGTGGACAATGCGATTTCTTGAATCGGGTGCACCCCCAAAGTGATGAACAGATGCGACTGGTCCGCGCCTCCATTGCCCAAACCGTAGCGGCCGGTGACGGCGACGCCCTCGAACGTCAAATCCTTGTGGAAGATAAGATCGGTGGGCGTTCCATAGGGATTGAGGAACCGGCCGCCCACCGCCGACAGCCAAGGGAATTTCTGCGCATTGCGCTCATCCAGACGGATATATAATTCATCCAGCCCGAATTGATACGGTGCGGTGCCGTCCAAGGTTTGCGTCTCGGAAACGAGGTCGGAAGTGTTTCCGGTCACGATCCGCATACCTGCTGTGACTGAATCGGTGATGTCGGAATCGACCGCCAAGCGCGCGCGGCCGCGAAAGCGGGCACGATCCACATCGACGTTCTCAAATGCGTTCAAGCCGGCCTTCGCGATTCCGCCCGCCGTGTTGATGCCGTAATAGTTAAGATAGAAATCGGGGACGTTGTCTTTTGCAAAAAAAACATCTTCTTCGCGCAGCGTGACGGTCCCCGATACGCGCGTGCGTGTCAGCCAATCCGCCAGCGCGCCGGGAACGCCCCATTTTTCGGTCTTTGCGTCCTTGACCACGTCGGCAACGACGGCTGGCTTGACTTCTTGCGCAACCTGTTTGGCGATTTCGTCCTTGACGATTTGCGGCACATACGGCACGCGCACCGCTCCCTCATCGGTCTTCGCCACCGCAGCGGCGTCGGCCGCCGCCTTGTCCTGCGCGGCCTTTACCAATTGGGCCGCTTTCTCCCGCGTCATCACGCCTTGGTCGACCAAGGCCTGGAGCAAATTGATAACGGTATTGCGTAGTTCCTCGAGAGACTGCCGCTCATCCGCGGCGAAGCAATTGACGACCGGCGCAACCGCGAGCGCCATCGACGCCAGCAATGCCCGTAGAGGTTTCGCCGTGAACATTTGCATCGATCTCCTCACGTTCATTCTAAGTTCGAGAAATGATTTTCAGACTGATTGGCTGCGGCATTTCGAGCGGCGGCGCTTCGCTCAACCGTGTGAGCGAACTTAGCGCCGATTCGATGTGTTGATCGAGTTCGTGATTGCCGGTCGTGCTGACCAACTTCACTTGCTTGATGCGCCCATCCGGTTCGATCCAAACCTGCACTGACAGCGAAAATTTCGTCGACCCGATGCGTGCGTCAGACGATAGCTTCTCGAGGACCGCGTCCTTGAGCCGGCTGGTGTACCAGGCAAATGCCGCGCTGCCGTTGCCGCCGACCAGGTCGCTGCCGCCATGGCGGGCTGCCAAGCCAAACGCGTCCTCCCCTGCGGAGCCCTGTGCATCGATACCCATCGGTGCAGCCGGCGGCGGCTCGTCGTTGGGCGGCGGCTCGGGTTTGTCCTTCGGCAGCGGCTCTTCGGTCTTTTCCGGCGGCGGCGGCGGCGGCTCGTCTTTGGGCGGCGGCGGCGGCGGCGGCGGGCGAATCACCTGCACGATCTGTACCCGTCGATCCTGCTTGACGGACTTGCTCGCCATCATGGTGTGCACGAACCACACGAATGCCAAAATCAGCAACAAACCGAAGATGCCCCCGGCAAGGCGCGATAAGTAGCGTCGCGGCGTACGCTTGTCGGCCATGAAAATGCGCTACTTGACTATACGTTGGGTCACTAACCCAAGCTGCGTGATTTCGAGCCGTCCTACGACATCCAGCACGTCAACTACCTTTTGATAGGCAATCGTCGAGTCCGCCTTCACGATCACGGGTAAATTGGGATTCGCCGCCTTGTATTGGCGCAGGAGATTCTCGAGCTCCGGTAAACTCACCGGATACGTATCAAGATACATCGTGCCGTCGGCGGTAATCGTGATGGCCTTGGTCTGCGGCTTGGCCAACGATGGAGTGCTGCTGGCCTTTGGTAAATTGACCTTAATTCCCTGCACGGACGCCGTGGTCATGATGATGAAGATCACCATCAACACATAGGCAAGATCCAGCATCGGAGTGATGTTGATGTCGTCGTAGACGTCCTTGTCGCCGCTATCCATTGAGCCTGACACGATATTTTCCTCAACTGTACTGTTCGGCAATGCGGGTGACGAACTCGTCCACGAACACCCGGTTGTCCGCAGTCACGGATTTGATACGCGTGTTCAACCAGTTGTAGCCGAATAGCGCAGGAATCGCGACCGCGAGTCCCGCGACCGTCGCAGCCAGGGCCGCGGCGACGCCCGGGGCGATCGCGTTCACATTGACGTCGCCCGAGAGAGCGATGGCGGCGAACGTGATCATCACACCGATGACCGTTCCAAGCAGCCCGAGGAACGGTCCGCCCGAGATCGCGATCGTCAGAAGCACCATCTGACTCGAGAGAGTTTGTTGCAAGCGCGTCATCGAAGAATCCATTGCCGCACGAATCGCGTCGATCGACTGGGGCGAGAGGATTGCTGCGCGTTGAGCGCTGACGGTCTGGCCCGCGATTCGTTTGTTGAGTTCGAAGACACCGTGATGGTAAAGGCGATATAAAGTCGACGCTCCGAACTCATTTTGATCGCCCGCGAGTTCGGACATGGAGGGGGCGTCGGCCAAAGTATCGTCATCCGAGTCTTCGTCACTTGCTGCATCGAGTGCGGCGGGATCGCCGCTGAGCCGGCGAAATTCCTTGAGAAATCGGGCATTTGCCTTCTCGACGCGGCTCAGGAAAATCGCCTTCCAGACCATGATGAACAGGGCGATCACCAGCATCGCCATGCAAATGCCGATCACCACCCAGCCGTCGGCGGTCAGGTTCTTCGCGATCGCCACGAAGTATGTGGTTTGACCCCCGGCCTCGCGCTGCCCATCGGAGCCGTAAACAACGAGATTCGAATCGATACCCTGGCTGCGGGCAGAAGCTTTGATCCAATCCGCGCTGCGCGCGACCTTGGATACCTCGACTTCATCGACATCGCCGGTCAAAAACGCCGATCCGCTGGCAGCGCCAATCGTGAACTCGCCACCCAGCTCCTGCAGCTTGACGGGCACGCTACCCGCGGCGATCCCGTCGACATACATGGTGAGCGTGTCATTGGCGGCGGTAATGGCAACGTGGTGCCACTGGCTTAATGTCAGATCGGCGGCCTGCGTCACCGTTACCGGCGGCCCGCCGAGAGTGGCCCGCGCTACCAGTCGCGAACCGTCGATCGCGACACCGATGGATTTATCCTGGTCGGTGAGCGCAAACACCACGGCCTTTTGCGCTTGCTCGATGCGCAGCCACGCGGACGCCGTCAATCCCTGATTGGGAAGCAATCGCAAGGATGCGGTAGCCGGAACGGTGATACTTTCCTTACCCGAAAATTTCGCGCCGCCGGCGATCAACGACGCCGGAGTCAATACCGCCGTTGATGCTGACGGGTTATTCTTGTAGGCGGTCGAATCCATGGGAAGACCGGTCGTTTCGGCAAACGACAGCACCAAGGTTTGCGACGCATCGTAGGTACCGGGAATATCGGCGGCGGCAGGCGCATCCGGATTACCGTAGTAAGCATAAATCTTATCAGTCTTTGAACCGCCCGTGATTTGCGGCACGAGCACCCAGAGCAGGGCCATCTGTTCTTGCGGGTCGTACTTTTCGAAATGGAATTTCAGCGGCGTTTTGTCGTCTTCCGCCAGCAGCCGAAAGTCCGAGCCATCGGGTTTCGTATCGTTGAAATAACTGAAATTGGCGAGCGATAGACGGACCAACACCGGCAAATCCTGCGGCGTACCGGCGACGTCGGCGCCGGCGGGAGTCAGATCGAAGTTGATTTCCTTACGATACTTCCAGTCGTTGTTCCACCAGGAGGCAGCAAGTGCAACGATCGGCACAAATGCCGCCGATATTGCAAGCCACTTGATCCAGCTTTTCATGCTTTCCCTTGGTGCGCGAAATTTTAATCCGCCATTGTGGCGACGCTGCGTGATCCTTTTGTTACAGTTCAATCGACTCGGGAGTGAGGAATTTTCGACCTCTCTCCGACTTCTCTCCGCGATACCATCTCGGAGCTGGTAGCGGCTATTGCAGGCGCATCGCATCCAAAACGGTGCCGACGCGGTGCCGCCACAGATGCGCCGATAGAACGGAACTCCGCGCGCGTTCTCCAGCCTCTTGCAGTGCCTCGGGCCGTGCCAGCAGCGCTTTCACCTGTTCGCCGAGCTCAGACAGATTACGCATCGAGTAGAAGCGCAGACCTCCTTCCGCACCGACGGCGCGGCGCAGGTAGCCCGCGGCGTTGGTGAAGCACACGGCACGATTGAGCGCGTAACTGAAAACGCGGTCGTTGGCGCCATCGACGTACGTCGAAGCGTCGAGGCATATCTTCGCCCGCCCGGCGAAGCCGAACAGGCCTTGATAATCGGTGGCGGGATGCACCCGGACCGCGGGGGGAAGGGCAGCCCCGCGCCAACCGTCCCCGACCACCTGCAGATGCACTCCGGCCCGGCCAAGCGCCACCACGGCGGCGTGCCGGAAGGTATGCCTGAGATGAAACTCGACGAGGCGCAGATTGGCATGGAAGTCGGTCCCGGCACGCGCGTGGGAAATCGCCGCCTCCACGCACAAATGCAGCGACCGCTCCGGTTCTGCAAGCACGGCGTCGGCGAGCGCGTCGCAGAAGCCCGGGTCGATCGGATTTTCTACCGACCGCTCATCGCGCGTGTTCCAGATCCGCTGCAGCGCTTCGGGAACGAGATTGCCGACGTAGAGGACGTCGATGTCCCGATCGGCCGACCACTCCGGCGCCGAGCGATCGTTGGCGGGCCGGACGGCGGGCGGAGCAAAGATCTCGCTCACCGGCCAGAACTGCGGGTAGACCAGGCGGACCTGCGGCGGGTGCCCCAGGTCGGGGTAGATGGCATGGAGCCGCTTGCCGGCGGCGCCGTTGAGCGCCTGATTGTACGGGTGATCGAACAGCCATCCCGCATAGGGAATGTCGAACGCATCGAAAATCGGTTCCATGGCTCCCCGGGCCGCCACCGTGAGCCGCGTGAGGGCATAGCTCCAGCAGGCGATGTCGAGCACTGCACTGGGTCGAGCGGCGGCGAGCTGTTGAACCAGTGCATTTCCCTCATCCTGCAGCGAGAGGCGTCCGGGGTTTGCATAGGGGAACGGCAGCGCTTCGTGCCCGAATTCCCGCAGCGCCTCGATCATGCCGGCATGGAAATCCTGGTAAAAGCAGCGTTCGGGAGCTGCGCGCCAGATCGGAAGGAGGATGCGCACGGCGCGTTACCCGCCCCATTTTTCGCAATAAATCTGGTAACCCTTTTTCCAGGGCTCGCCGCCGAACCCGCCGCCGCTCTGATGCGTGAGGCAGATCGGCCAGGTGCCGAGTTTGAGGCCGCGCTGCCGCGCCGATCGGCAAAAATCCAGGTCGTAGAAATGGAAATCGAAGCGCGGATCGAACGCTACGCCCTTGTCGCGCAACGCCGCCGTCCTTGCGGCCAGAAAGACTCCGTCCAGCAATTCACACTCCGCCGGCACCTCGCCGAAATATCGCAAGGCGCCGAACGGATGCGGGCCATGCGCCACCGTACCGGAGAGATTGGCCGGATCGTCGAGCGTGAAGCCCGTGTCGGCGCAGGCCCACACGGGCTGACCCGGCAAGCGCCGCCGGTTGCCGGCGACCCCGAGCACATCGAAGCGCTCGAGGCCCTCGATCAAGCGTTGACGCAGAAAGTAGTCGTCGATCCACACATCGTCGTGGATGAATACCAGGATGCCGGCCGGGTCCGCGGTGGCGAGGCTTTCATTGTAAACCAGCGGCAGCCCACGGGTATTCGATACGGCGATTCGCGTCACGAGTTCCCGGTCGTGGGAGAGGCGCCGCAGTGAGGCGCCGAGCGCCGACTTCGCCCAGAAATCGTCGCGGGAACGGCGGGTGGCGCTAATGATTTCGATTTTCATACATCCTTTGTTTCGGCGCGACGCACCGCCGGTGACGGTGAGCGTCCGGCGGAAACGATGACGGAAAACCGTGCCCCGGTCCATCGCGGCTGGCGCCGGACGCCGGATTCGCGTGTAACCGTTCGATTCCAATGAGATCGCTAGCATTCCCGAAATCGTCACGATTGACGGACATACTACTTGGCTATCTATCACCGATCCGGCAGCCGCGATGGACGAACGCAATCCCGGTCTCGAGGCCGCAAACCGGCCGGCGACGCATCCCGCCGCGAAGTCCGATCATGTGACTCTTGCGCCGCACGCCATCGAGCGGGCAGCCAGCGCCTATGGCAGCGGGCGATGGGGCGAAGCGGAGCAGATTTGCCGTCTGATTCTGCGATCCACCGCCGATCACTTCGAGGCCTTGACCCTGCTCGGAATCATGGCGGCCCGATCGCGGCGTTTGCAAGAAGCGGCCGACCTCCTGGCTCGCGCCGCCGCGGCAAGACCGGGCGATGCCGGTACCCACAACAACCTGGGCAATGTGCTCAAGGATCTCGGGAGGCACCATGAAGCGCTCGCGAGCTACGACCGTGCGCTCGAACTCGAACCGCGATTTGCCGATGGCTACGCGAATCGGGGCAACGTCCTCCGACAATTGGCCCGGTTCGATGACGCGCTCGCGAGCTATGAACGAGCGCTCGATCTGCGACCCGACCATGCCGAGGCCTGCTTCAACCGGGCCGTCGTGCTGCAGACGCTGCGGCGGTTCGATTCAGCGATTGCGAGCTGCGAGCGGGCGCTGCGGATCAGACCGGACTTCGCCGAAGCATGGAACGAGCGCGGCAATGCGCTGCAGGCGCTCGGGCGGGTCGAGGACGCCCTGGCGAGCTATGAGCGCGCGCTAGCGGTGAAGCCGGACTACAGCGAGGCGCACAACAACCGCGGCAATGTGCTGCAAGAGCTCCGGCGGTTCGACGAGGCCGTGAGCTGTTTCGAGCGCGCTCTTCGGCTGCGGGCCGATGCGGATATTCATTGCAATCAAGGCAACGCGCTGCGAGAGCTGGGGCGCTATGACGCGGCGCTGGCGAGCTACCAGCGGGCGCTCGCGGTCAAGCCCGACCATGTGAACGCCTCGGTGAACTGTGGGAGCGTCCTGCAAAATACGAAAGAATACGAAGCGGCTTTATCGAGCTACGAGCGGGCGCTGCGGGTGAGCCCGGACTACGAGTGGCTGTACGGCAACGGGCTGCACACCCGGATGCAGCTGGCGGACTGGAGCGACTTCGAGGCACGGGTCGGCGAACTCGCCGCACGGCTCGAGCAGGGGAAGAAGGCCGCCGCTCCCTTCCCGGTGCTGGCGCTGGTGGACTCACCGGATCTGCAGCGGCGGGCGGCCGAGATCTGGGTGCGCGAGAAGGCGCCGCCGCGCACGCTGCTCGGGCCGCTCGCGCGCTACGGGCGGCGCGAGAAGATCCGCTTGGGCTATCTCTCGGCCGACTTTCGCCACCACCCGGTCGCGATGCTGATCGCCGAGGTGCTCGAGCGGCACGACCGCACGCGCTTCGAGGTGACCGCCTTGTCGCTCGGTGCGGCTACCGAAGAGCCGATGCGCCGGCGCATCGAGCGCGCCGTCGACCGCTTCATCGACGTGCGCGCCCGCTCCGACCGCCAGATCGCCGAGCTCGCCCGCCGCCTGCAGCTCGATATCGCCATCGACCTCGGCGGCTTCACCGACGGCGCCCGCCCGGCGCTCTTTGCGCTGCGCGCCGCGCCCCTGCAGGTCAGCTACCTCGGCTACTTGGGCACCCTGGGCGCCCCCTACATGGACTACTTGATCGCCGACCCGACGCTCATTCCGGCCAGTCATCGGCACCACTATGCCGAGAAGATCCTCTACCTTCCCAGCTACCAGGCCAACGATTCGCAGCGGGCCATCGCCGAGAAGCACTTCACCCGCGAGGAACTCGGCCTGCCGCCCGAGGGCGTCGTGTTCTGCTGCTTCAACGCCAGCTACAAGATCACGCCGCCCACCTTCGACAGCTGGATGCGCATCCTGCGCCAGGTCCCGGGCAGCGTGCTGTGGCTGCTCGCCGAGCGCGACTCGGTCGAGCGCAATCTGCGCCAAGAAGCGCAGGCGCGCGGCGTCGATGCCGCCCGCCTGGTGTTTGCCCAGCGCCTGCCGCTGCCCGAGTACCTCGCCCGCTACCGCGCGGCGGACCTGTTCCTGGACACCCTGCCCTACAATGCCGGCACCACCGCCAGCGACGCCCTGTGGGCGGGGCTGCCGGTACTCACCCGCCGCGGCGAGGCCTTTGCGGCACGCCTCGCCGCCAGTCTGCTCGAGGCCATCGGCCTGCCTGAACTGGTCACCACCAGCGCCGAACACTACGAGACGCTCGCCGTCGAACTGGCCAGCCACCCGCAGCGCCGACAGGCGCTGCGTGCCAAGCTCGCCGCCAACCGCTCGTGCACCCCGCTGTTCGACACCGCCGCCTTCACCGGCCACCTCGAACACGCCTACCTGCGCATCCACGAACGACAGCTCGCCGGCCTGCCTCCTGAGCACTGCGAGGCCGCCCCGTGAGCAAGCGCAAGCCCCCCTTTCCCGCCGTCCGCAGCGCAGTCCCGCAACCCACCGCCGCTGCGCACGGCGCGGCCCCGCGGCTGACCCTGCCGCAAATATTGGAGCGTGCGGTGTCCGCGTACAACGCCGGCCAATGGACGGTTGCCGAGCAGTTTTGCCGCATGATTTTGAGCGCGAGCCGGGACCATTTCGAGACCTTGAACCTGCTCGGAGTCATCTGCGCTCAAATGCGCCGGACCGGCGAAGCGGCGGCACTGATGGGTAAGGCCGTAGCCTTGCGACCCCGCGACGCGGCGGCGCACAACAATTACGGCAACGTGCTCAAGGAACTCGGTCGCTTCAACGAGGCACTTGCCAGCTATGACAGGGCCGTCAAGATCAAAGCCGCGTATCCGGAGGCCCATTACAACCGGGGCGTCGTACTTCAGGCGCAGGGCCGCTTCGACGACGCGCAGGGGGCCTATGAGCGAGCCCTTGAACTGCGCCCCGGCTATCTCGAGGCGTGGTGCAACCGCGGCAACGTGCTGTTCGAGCTACGACGATTGGATGCGGCGCTGCTCAGCTACGAGCGAGCCCTCGCGCTGCGGCCGGACTATTCGGAAGCGTTGTACAACCGCGGGAATGCCCTCCAGGCGCTGATGCGCCTGCCCGAAGCGCTTGCAAGCTATGATCGCGCGCTCGAACTGCGCGCGGATTATCCGGAGACGTTCTACAATCGCGGTAACGTGCTGCACGAACTGCAGCGGCTTCCCGAAGCTCTGCACAGCTTCGACCGGGCGATCGCGCTCAGGCCGGACTTCGCCGACGCCCTTTGCAACCGCGGCAACGTGCTCCAGGAATTGCAACGTGTTGACGAGGCGCTTGCGAGTTACGAGCAGACGCTGCGGATCGAGCCCGCACGCGCCGACGCACATTGCAATCGCGGCAACGTCCTGAAAACGCTCCGGCGGCTCGATGAGGCGTTGACGAGCTACGAGCGGGCGCTCACCCTTGAGCCGGGCCTCGCCGAAGCGCACTTGAATCGAGCAGCCGTTTTGCGCGAGCTTGGGCGCCGCAGCGAGGCGCTGGCCAGCGTGGACCGGGCGCTGGCGCTCGACGCCGGTCGTGTCGCCGCGCATTTCAGCCGGGGCAACGTACTCAAGGATCTCGAGGATTACGACGAGGCCGTCGCAAGCTACGACCGCGCGCTGGCGCTCGAGCCGACGCATGCCGACGCCTGGAATAATCGGGGCAATGCGCTGCAGTCGCTCGGCCGCTTCGAGGATGCACTCGAGAGCTACGAGCGTGCGCTGGCGGTCAGGCCGGACTTCGCCGACGCATGCAGCAATCTCGGCAATGCGCTGCAGCGCCTGCAGCGCTTCGACGACGCGCTCGCGAGCTACGAGCACGCGCTCGCGTTCGACCCCGGCCATGCCGATGCGCAGAATGGCCGCGGCAACGCGCTGCAGGAACTCGGGCGCATCGCCGAAGCGCTCGTCTGCTACGAGCGGATCCTGGAGAACACGCCGGATTTCGCCGACGCGCACGTCGACCGCGGCAGGGGGCTCAAGGAACTGAACCGCTTGGAAGCGGCACTGGCGAGCTACGAGCGGGCGCTGCGGGTGAGCCCGGACTACGAGTGGCTGTACGGCAACGGGCTGCACACCCGGATGCAGCTGGCGGACTGGAGCGACTTCGAGGCACGGGTCGGCGAACTCGCCGCACGGCTCGAGCAGGGGAAGAAGGCCGCCGCTCCCTTCCCGGTGCTGGCGCTGGTGGACTCACCGGATCTGCAGCGGCGGGCGGCCGAGATCTGGGTGCGCGAGAAGGCGCCGCCGCGCACGCTGCTCGGGCCGCTCGCGCGCTACGGGCGGCGCGAGAAGATCCGCTTGGGCTATCTCTCGGCCGACTTTCGCCACCACCCGGTCGCGATGCTGATCGCCGAGGTGCTCGAGCGGCACGACCGCACGCGCTTCGAGGTGACCGCCTTGTCGCTCGGTGCGGCTACCGAAGAGCCGATGCGCCGGCGCATCGAGCGCGCCGTCGACCGCTTCATCGACGTGCGCGCCCGCTCCGACCGCCAGATCGCCGAGCTCGCCCGCCGCCTGCAGCTCGATATCGCCATCGACCTCGGCGGCTTCACCGACGGCGCCCGCCCGGCGCTCTTTGCGCTGCGCGCCGCGCCCCTGCAGGTCAGCTACCTCGGCTACTTGGGCACCCTGGGCGCCCCCTACATGGACTACTTGATCGCCGACCCGACGCTCATTCCGGCCAGTCATCGGCACCACTATGCCGAGAAGATCCTCTACCTTCCCAGCTACCAGGCCAACGATTCGCAGCGGGCCATCGCCGAGAAGCACTTCACCCGCGAGGAACTCGGCCTGCCGCCCGAGGGCGTCGTGTTCTGCTGCTTCAACGCCAGCTACAAGATCACGCCGCCCACCTTCGACAGCTGGATGCGCATCCTGCGCCAGGTCCCGGGCAGCGTGCTGTGGCTGCTCGCCGAGCGCGACTCGGTCGAGCGCAATCTGCGCCAAGAAGCGCAGGCGCGCGGCGTCGATGCCGCCCGCCTGGTGTTTGCCCAGCGCCTGCCGCTGCCCGAGTACCTCGCCCGCTACCGCGCGGCGGACCTGTTCCTGGACACCCTGCCCTACAATGCCGGCACCACCGCCAGCGACGCCCTGTGGGCGGGGCTGCCGGTACTCACCCGCCGCGGCGAGGCCTTTGCGGCACGCCTCGCCGCCAGTCTGCTCGAGGCCATCGGCCTGCCTGAACTGGTCACCACCAGCGCCGAACACTACGAGACGCTCGCCGTCGAACTGGCCAGCCACCCGCAGCGCCGACAGGCGCTGCGTGCCAAGCTCGCCGCCAACCGCTCGTGCACCCCGCTGTTCGACACCGCCGCCTTCACCGGCCACCTCGAACACGCCTACCTGCGCATCCACGAACGACAGCTCGCCGGCCTGCCTCCTGAGCACTGCGAGGCCGCCCCGTGAGCAAGCGCAAGCCCCCCTTTCCCGCCGTCCGCAGCGCAGTCCCGCAACCCACCGCCGCTGCGCACGGCGCGGCCCCGCGGCTGACCCTGCCGCAAGCCGTGCAGCAAGCCGGCATCGCTTTTGAGGCCGGCGATTGGCTCAAAGCGGAACACCTGTGCCGATTGATCTTGACTGCCCAGCCCGGATGCTTTGACGCGCTGACTCTGCTGGGCAGGATCGCGCTGCGGATGGGTCGCGCTCAGGACGCAGCGGAATTGCTCGGACGAGCCGTGATTGCGCGGCCGGATGCCGTGATGGCGCATATCTATCTCGGCGTTGCGCTCATGAATCTGCAGCGCTTCGCCGAGGCGCTGCAAAGCTTCGAGCGGGCGCTGCAGATCCAACCCCGCTCCGGCGACCTGCACTTCAATCGGGGGAACGCGCTCTATCAAATGAACCGGTTCGACGAAGCGGTGGCGAGCTACGAACGAGCGATCGAGATCAGCCCCGACCACGCCGATGCCCATCGCAATCGAGGCAATGCCCTCAGGGAATTGAAACGGCGCGAGGCCGCCCTGGAAAGTTACGACGCGGCAATCCGGATCAAACCGAACTATGCGGAAGTGCACAACAGCCGGGGCGTCACCTTGCGGGAACTGCTCCGCTTCGATGCCGCGCTCGAGAGCTATGAGCGGGCGCTCGGTATCAACCCGCGGTACGCCCACGCGCATTACAATCGAGGCGTTGTGCTCAAGGACCTCCGGCAGTGGGATGCCGCACTCGACAGCTATGACAGAGCCATTGAGATCGATCCCTCTCATGCGGAAGCCATCGCGGGCCGCGGGATTTTGCGGCTGCTGCGGGGCGACTTCGAGCGTGGGTGGCGCGATTACGAGTGGCGATTTGCAAACCGGAACCGCGCGAGCATCATGGAGGAGCGCTCGTTCCCATGTCCGCGGTGGACAGGGGTCGAACCCATCGCCGGGAAGACGATTCTCGTCCACTGCGAACAGGGGCTGGGCGATACGCTCCAGTTTTGCCGATACGTGGCGGTGCTGGCCGATCTGGGAGCGCGGGTCATCTTGGAGGCTCCACGGACATTGTTCGGCGTGATGCGCAATCTGGCGGGGCTCTGGCAACTGGGCATCAAAGGGGACGCACTCCCGGAATTCGAATATCAGTGTCCCCTCCTTAGTCTGCCGATGGCCTTCAATACGCATCTCGGCAGCCTGCCTGCTGCAGTCCCGTATCTCGGCGCGGAGCCCGCCAAGGTGGCGCGGTGGCAGGCGAGGCTGGGCGAGAAGACGGTGCCCCGCATCGGTCTCGTCTGGCGCGGCAACCCGCTGTTTCCGGACAATCATCATCGCAGCTTCGCACTCGCGGATTTGTTGACGCACCTGCCGGCGGGCTGCCAATACTTCAGCCTGCAAAAGGAGTTGAGCGACGCCGATCGCGCCACGCTCCAGGCGCATCCCGACGTGCTAAATGCCGGCCCCGAGTTGGCCGATTTCGCCGACACGGCGGCGCTCTGCGCCTGCCTCGATCTGCTGATCACCACGGACACCAGCGTCGCGCATCTGAGCGGCGCGCTCGGCAAACCGACCTGGATCCTGCTGCACTCGAATTCGGACTGGCGCTGGCTGCTCGATCGGGTCGACAGCCCGTGGTATCCGACGACGCGGCTGTATCGGCAGAGCAGACTGTATGACTGGGAGGGCGTTTTCGCGCGCGTTGGATCGGATGTGAGCGCGCTCGTCGGTCGGGCCGGCTCATGACCCTGGACAGAGTCGCGCTCATCAATCTGGATCGGAGCACCGATCGGCTGGGCCGGTTCAAGATCGTGAACGGCTTCCTGCCGGGCGCGGAGCGGTTCGCCGCGGTCGACGGGCGGACGTTGGATCGGCGAACGCTGCAGTCGACAGGCTTGCTCGACCCGCAAGTCAGTTACACGGATGGCGCGCTCGGCTGCGCTCTCTCGCACTTCACGCAGTGGCAGCGGGCCGTCGACGAAGGGATGGATGTGACGGTATGCGAGGACGATGCCGTATTCAATTGGGGCTTCGTCGATAAGGCCGCAAACGTGCTGCAAGCCTTGGGATCCCGCTGGGACATCGTCTTATGGGGCTGGAACTTCGACTCCCTGCTGTGGGCCGACGCGCTGCCGGGCGTGAGCCCGAGCCTGATTTGTCTTGACCAAAACGGGTTGCGCAGCCACCTCGAACGGTACCAAGCCCTGGACGTGGAACCCAGGCCCCTCAAGCTGTTGCACGCATTTGGCATCATGTGTTACTCGGTGTCGGCAGGCGGAGCGAAAAAGCTGCTGGACGCCTGCCGGCCGATACGGGCCATGAACGTCGTGGTGCCGGGCCTGCCGCAGCCGGTGCGCAACAGCGGAATCGACGTCATGTTGAACGCGGTCTACCGGCACATCGACGCGTTCGTGGCATTCCCACCGCTGGTCGTCAGCCCGAACGACCGCGCGAGTTCGTTGATTCAAACGGCCTGAGGGCTTCCGCTCCATTTGCCGGCATCGCCAATGTCGCCATGAGCATCAGCAGTCATCCGGACACGCACGCGTTGCACGCGGCCATCCCGCGTCGACGGACGCATCAGAGGCCGGACATATTTGCCGCAGTCCGATCCTGAATCCAGACGCGAAGACGCCGCCTGCAACGCAGGGGGAGTCCATATATCCCGGCTAAAGCGACAATAGGAACGATTGCAGCTCCTCAACCGCCGACCGATCGCCATAGGCGCGCGGCAACTCCCGCGCGAAGTGTTCAGTCCAGCGAGCGCGCTCCAGCGGATCGACTGCCAGCGCCACGACTTTTTCGACATAGGAGGACTCGCTGTCGGCGATCAGAGGTGATGCCGTGAGAAACTCCAACACGCCGCTACCGAGTCGGCCGCGCATGTACGACCCCCGATGCGCCACGACCGGGAGTCCGCTCGCGAGCGCCTGCATGACCGTGTTGAATCCCGAGAAGCCGATCGTATCCAGGAACACATGCGCGGTACCCATGAAAGCATGAAACTCGGCGGCCGACATCCACGGTTTGACGACGAGATGCTCTTCGGGACTAAGCCCTGCACTGTGAAAGGCACTGCGCAGTCGGGCGAGGAGCCGCCGGGTGACGGCGCCGTCAAGATGCTGAAAGAACACGAACCGGCATGGACCCAGCCTGCGGGCAATCTCGATCAGAACGGCATCGTGCTCAGGAGCGTACTTGAACGGTGTACCGGCACAGATCAATACCGGCCCGTGACCGCTCAGATCGTGCCGCGCGGCCGGTTGCCCCGGGGCGGGAGGCTCGGGCTCGTAACAGACGCCGAGCCCGGACAGACTCACGAGCCGCTCGCTGTAGTGTTGTTGCGCATTCGGAGGTTCAAAGGCCTGTGCCGACAGGAAGAAGTCGATCGAGGGCAGTCCGGTCGTTACCGGATGACCCCATGACGCGATCTGGACGTCAGCCAACCGGAGACAGGCGAGCTGGAAGGTCACCCTGTCCATGCCGATTTCGGGATAGATCAACACATTCGGACGCCTTTCGAGAATCCGACCGGCCCAATCGTGGATTCGCAATGGTCCCTGTACCAAATTGTCAGCCAGCTCCCGCGCCTCCTGGGTTCGAGCGTCGACCTGGCTGCCGACGTGAAACAGGTCAATCGCGATTCGCGAGCGATCCAAGCATCGCAGCCAGCCCCGGATGATGGCGTTATAAACGGAGTGATCGGAGACTTTGGCGCAAACGATTCCGATCCGAAGTCTTCCGTCTCGAACCGCCGGCCCGGGCGCCGACATCCCTCGTGAGCGCTGCCAATCGGCCATCGCCTCCGTACACAGTCGTCCATGACGGGCGAGGGCACTTCGCAAGTTCCGGTTTTGATATGCCAGGTAAAACGGCAAAGTAAGTCCGATCGACGCGTCTGGATCGCTCCACCGATTCGATTGCAACCAATTTTCGAGTTCGATCAACTCGGCCTCGAAGCGCGCGGCGGATTCCGCCTCCTCCTCCATGGTCGCGGCCAGGGCGGGAATTTGCGCAACGGCTATTGCCATCCGCGCCGCCGCCGATCGGGAGTCGAGCTCGAGCGCGGCACGGAACCCGCCGATCGCGCCGGCACGATCTCCGACGCTCAGCAGGAGGTTCGCCCGCGCGAACAGCAGTCTCGCCAAATCAGGGCTTGCGGCGTCGCGTGCATCCGGAGAGACCGCATTGCGCACCAATTCAATCTCGCGATCGATGCTCGCCAGCGCCTCTTCGAGGCGACCCATTTGCGCGAGTACGCCGCTCTTGTTGGCATTAGCCCCGTCGAGACGCACATCGATGGCGATGGCTGTATCGAAGTTCGCGAGCGACGCCTCGAGGCTCCCCAGTTGAGCGCAAACCATGCCCAAAAGATTGTGCGCTCCGGCGTCGAGCGGACGCAGCTCGACGGCGCGCTCGAGACTTGCACGGGCGGGGTCGTAACGCCCCAACTGGTAGAGCATCGAGCCTCGACATTTGTGCGCCATTGCGTTGGAGGGATCGGCGGCAAGCGCCTCCTCGAAGCGTTCAAGCGCCGCCTCGTAGCTCTTGAGTGCGACGAAGGCCAGACCACAGCTCATTCGCGCCTCGACCGAAAAAGTCGTCCCGAGCGCGATCGCGCGCCCGAAGCTCTCGGCCGCGTCGGCTGCGCGGCCCGATCTGAGGAGGGCGGTACCGCGGCCGTGGTAGGCATTCGCGTCAAGATTGGCTGTCCGTGTAATTACCTCGTCGAAGCTCGCGATGGCCGCTTCGAGACGGTTCAACTGCGACAAGGCACAAGCACGGTGGTAGAACGCCGATGCCGAGACTCCCGGATCGATCGCAATGGCGCGGTCGAAGCTGTCGAGGGCCCTCCCGGGTTCGTTCAGCCGCATGAGGACGATGCCGCGATTGACGTGAAGCCCGGCGCCGTCTGGTGCGATTTCGAGCGCCCGGTCGAGCCACCGAAGCGCGCCCACCATGTCATTGAAACGCAACGACACGGCGGCCAGCATGCTCATGACCAACGCGTCATGCGGCCTCCGCTCGAGGATTTGCAGGTAGGCATCACGGGCTTCCGACAACCGACCCTGGACAAGCAGAGATTTGGCCAGATCGAGCGCCACATGGAGTGCATCATCGCTCATCGATCGATGCTCACGCGCCGTTTCCGGCGATGATGTCCGATGTAACTTCCACCGCATGGATCGAAGTTTGACTTCCGCTTGCGTGGTATTCCTGCAATATCCTGGACGCGGCCGTTGCCGCTAGCGTCTCGATTGGTGGGAGAGAAAAAGGTCGGCCGGCTCACCGCGAACGATTCAGCTGTTGCCGCTTCAAGCACTCAATGTCGGTCGGTTTGCAATTTTCCTCGCCAAGCCCGGTCACGAAGACCTCGAGCCAGTTAAGCGCCGCCTCGGCGACCGGTGCACTGCCCGCCGCGGCCGCGTTCGCACCCGCGAAGCTCTCCGCCACATTTGACGCAGCGCCCGCCGTCGAGGAAGCGCCGGCGAAGCTGGCGCCTAGGCCGGTGACCGTAACCGGCACGCCCACCGATGTGCCGCTGACGCTGATATTGCTGGCACCCAGCACGGCCGTCGCCGCGATCGTCAGGTTGCCCGCCACGATGCCGGCGTCGTTCGCATTCACCACGCCGTGCGGCGCGAACAATTCGACATTGCCCGGACTCACACCGGGCGTGGCCGCCAACGCCTGGATGCCGCTGCCCGCAATGGCCGCGCGCAACGACACCGCCGGTTGCCCGTTGTCGTCATAGGCGATGTTGAGCGACGGCGCGGAGATCGCCGTCTTGGCGCCGCGTCCGGCATCGATGTTCCCCTCGGTGCTCCACACCAGGATGTTGCCGCCGTCCGCCGCGAACACGCGTGATTGGTTGACCTGGAAATCGTTGTAGGCAAAGGCATTCACGTCACCGCTGGTCTGCGCCACGATGCCGAGTTGATCGGCGGCCTTGTTGATGCCGAAACTGGTGGGCGCGGTCGCCAATCCGACGTTGATTTCGCCGCCGGGGGCCAGCAGCGAGATGTTGCCCCCCTGCTCCGTATAGATGCGGCTGAAATACAGCTCGATGTTGCCGGAGTACGGGTTGGTTTGCTTCTGCGCCAGATTGGGGTTGGCTCCGGGAAAGAGCGTGGTGATGGCCGCGAAGGCGCCCGAAAAATCGCCGTTGCCGGTGGCCGCTTCCTTGCTGCCGTAGATGCTGAGCAGATCGAAAAACAGCTCCTCGACGAACGCGCGCTGCAACTCCGGGCTGAAGGCGCTGAACTGCTGCTTCGCCGCCGTCGCCGTCATTCCGCTCGTTCCGTCGATGGATTCTACGAAGGCGATCAGGTTGCTGTCGAACTCATCGGAACCGGTGACGTATTGCTTGATGAACGCGGCATCTTGCGGCGCCCCGCCGCCGATTCCCGCGTTCACGCTGATGCTCGCCCCGGTCGCCGGCAAGACCGGGTTCACGAGATTGGCCCGGGTGCTGACGCCGCTCGAGGTGCCGAGATCCACATCACGTCCGGCCGTGAGCTGCAGCGATCCGGGTCCGTCGACGAAGATGCCGTTGGAATCCTGCGCGACCTGTCCATTCGAGAGGCGCAGCTGCGGATACACGATGTCGCGTCCGGCTGTCACCGACGTCACGTCGCCGGGGCCGATATTTTGCGCCACCATGTTGAGGTCGACCACATCGAGACCTGCGAGCACTTGGACCGGCTTGGCCGACCAGATGCCTTCCGTAATGCCCGCGACATCGGGTTGGAATTCCACGCTGCCGTTGAGCGCGACCACCCGAACCGGTGCGATGGTGCCCGACTGGTCAGGCGCCGTGAACACCGGAGTGGCGGCGTGCTGGTCCGGGAGGGCTCCGGTCAGCGCGGCGACGATATCGCTGTAAATCTGCAGGGTGGACTGTGGCGCCGCCGCACTTGGCAACTGGGTCGGATCGGCGTCGGAGACGATGAGCTGGGCCGAGCTTCCGGAGCTGTTCGACGCGGTGCTGACATTTTGATTGGCGAAGACCTGCAGATTACCCGTGGGAGATGGGCTCAAGGCCAGGGTGCGGCCAAGCGCGACGTCGCCGCTGAGCGCGTACAGATTCACGCTCGGCGGCAGGATATCGAACGACGCGATGGTGCCCGTCGTACCGGTTACGTTGCCGCCGAGGAAGCTCTCGGAGATCGCACCGATGACATCGACATTGGCATCGTTCAGCGTCAGGGTACCGCCGATGGCGGTCAGGCTTGCTGACGAGGTCGGGCCGTACGTCGAGAAATACACCGGAGCGCTGCCGGCTCCTTGGTACGCGCCGCGGTTGAGCAGCGTGGGATTCAGTATTTCGGCCAGCGCCAGATTGCCGCGCGCGGTGACGTTGAGCGTGGCATCGCCCAACCCGACGATCGGCGCGAGGCCCGTCCCGCCGGCGGAGATATCGACGGCTCCCACATCTGCGCCGGCTAGAAAGGTCGCGCTGCCGCGGCCCACATAGTAGCTTCCGCCCAGAATCGAACCGCCGGCAGCGACGGTAAGATTGCCGCCGCCGGTGACTTGCACCGCGCTCGTCGCATACGTGGTGCCTCCGACTTGCACGCCGATCGTGGGAATCGATGCCGACAGATTCGTGATGTCCCCGCCCGCATCGATGGTGACATTGCCGCCCGCGAGCGCCGCCACTCCCTGCTGGAAGCTCTGAAAATCCACGGTCCACGCCGTCGCCGATCCGGTGGGAGCCTTGGCCGTCGACCCGACGCGCCACAACCAGGCATTGACGAACTGGTTGGTGTCGGCCCCGGACACGCCCTCCCCGGCAACGATTTGGATGTCGCCGCCATTGGTCGGATACGCTCGGCCCTGCAGCGACCCGACCCGACCCGGCAGCAAGATGCCGCTGCCGGCCACGCCCGCCGTGTACAGCACGGATGCCTGGCTGCCGAGCACGAAGTTGCCGGAGGCGCTGACGTCGATGAAGCCGTCGCCGGTGCGTACCATGTTCGGTGTATACGGCGGGGGTTGCCCGCGTGTGGACGTCGAGAGGTTGCAGCCGCTGGTGCAGGCGGCGATGGTGACGTCCGCCGGATTCGCCGCGTCCACGGTCAGGGGATTGGCGGCGCCGAAGTCGGCGCCGCTCACGATCCGGTACGACCACGAGTCCGACGGCTGCGTGGGCAGCGTGAAGGCGCCGCTTCCGGACGTGGCCGCGAAGCCGTCCGACAGCGAGGCATTGAATGTGAGTCCGTTCTGGGCCCGCAGGGTCAACACCCCGGGGACCGTGCCGTTCGGACCGAACCGCCAACCGAAGAGATTCCACGGTGTATCGAGTTCCAATGCGCCGGTGCCATTCGATTGCACGGTCGCATCGATCTCGACGCCCGGCACGACCGCGAAGGCGCCGTTGGTCGACTGACCGAGCGCCGCGGTGATCGCAGTCGCGTTGCTCATGAATGCGGCCGCACCGGCATAAATTGGGTTCGAGGGATCCGCGAAGCTGTCGGTCGAGGAGATCACGCCGGTGGCGTTTTGATACACGGAGAACCCTTCGAGCGTGGTTCGCGAACTCCCGACGATCGTGCCATTGAGGGCGACCCCGTCGCCCCCGGTGACGACATCCGTCACCGTCGCACCGGGCACCCGCAACAGCACGCTGCCGCCCGCGCCCTCCGCACTCGATCCGCCGCCGCTGACGTCGATGTTCGACCCGGCGTTGAGGAGCATGGCGCCCTGCGACGTTTCCAATTGCACGCTCCCGCCGCGCTGCCCCGCCAGCGAGGCATGCGCATCGATCGTGCCGTTGACGATCACGTCGCCGGCGGCTGCGAGGGTGACGGCGCCGCCTTGGGCGCCAGATGCATCGATGAGCCCGTCGACCACGATGCGACCTTGATCCGCTTCGAGCGAGACGTTGGCGGCCGTGACGGCATTTCCGGTGCCGGAGGCGACCACCAGGTCCCCTGCGCCGCGCAGCCGCACGACCCGCCGCCCCGAGAATGAGCCGGCGTTGAGCATTTGGTTGAGGGCGCCAAAGTCGCCGAACTGCTGGGCGTCGATGCTGAACGACGCGCCGAAGCCCGCTGCGCCCGTGCCTTTGAGCGTGCCGGACACCGACGCGGTTCCGGTGGGCGCGGAAAGGGCGAGAGATCCACCCTGTCCGCCGCTCGCGGCGCTCACGTCGATCGTGCTGCCCGCGGCCAGGGTGACGTTCCCCGCGGAGACCAACGACACGGTGCCGCCGGGTGTGGCGACGGCCACTCCGCCGTACTGTTGGGTCACGCCGGCGACACTGATCGCCGCACTCGGATCGATTGTCAGGTCGGATCCCGTGCCCGGTCCGCCGGTGGTGCCGCCCGTTGTGGTGAGGGTCACCCGGCCGGAGGGGAGTACGATCTGCGTCGCGAGATCGATGCTCGAACCGGCGATCGACAGCAAGCCGCCGAGCGGCGCCGCGCCGAGCGGCGCGGTCGGCTTCGCCGGAGCGAGCAGCGACACCGCGCCGCTGGCAGCAAGGCTCATCTCCACGTTCGCCGCCGTGTTGACCTGCGACGCCGTCACCGCCAAATCCCCGGCCGTGGTCAGTGCGCCGTTGGCGGCCGCGCTGAGCGTCTGTGAGGCGTCCAGGGCCAGCTTGCCGAAGCCGGAAGCGGTCAAATCGCCGCCCGTCAACGTGATGGTCGGGGCGGCGATCGTGAGGGAACCGGTACCGTTCCCGGTGGTGCCGGCCGTGACGCCCTGGGAATTCGTCAGCTTGAAAGCGTCTGAAGCCGACAGCGTGGCCGCGTCGGATGCCGCCCCGAAGCCGTTGACGCCGGGCGCATCGAGCGTAATGTTTTGCGCGGCCGCATTGACGGTCCCGTAGAAATCAATGGCCGAACCACTCGCGAGCAGGAGATTGCGCAGCCCCGGCGCGCTGAGCACGCTCGCTCCCAAGGTCGTTCCGACGACGCCGGTTGGAGCGGATCCTAGGATGATCTGCGGCGACAGCACGGCCAGGTCCGCGCCATTGACCGCAAGCGTTCCCCCCGTCACCACATTGTTGGCCGCATCGAGGAACACGGCACCCCCAGCCGCGCTGATCGACGACCCGGGGGCGAGGGTGAGTACGCCCGCCACACCGGTCGAATTGCTGCGCGTCACCGTGCTTTGCGGTCCGGCACTCACGCTCAAGAACGCGCCGTCTCCGTTCAGGGTATAGCTGCTAGCGCCCGGCGCCGTGCCGGTCGCGGTGATCGCGCCGCCACTATCCACACTCACTTGATTCTGCGCGGTCAATAACACTTGGGGCGCCGTCAAGTCGGCGCCGCTCGCGATTTCGACCGACTGGGCGGTCGTCTCGATCGCATCGTTGACACGCAAGCCGCCGAGCAGCAACGTTTGCGCGCCCAGTGCATTCAAGCTTGCGGTCGTGAGCAGAATCTCGCCCGGCTGAGTAGCAGTCGTGCCGGGGGCTACCAGAATGCCGGCGCTCGACACATCGACCTCCGCGCCGAGGCCGCCGGGCGCCGCCGCGGTTCGCAAAGTTCCGTCGAGGGTCAGCGCGTCGCTCGCGACCAACGCGAGGACGCCGCTGTCCTGCGGCAGCCGCGGCACGGTCACCGCACTCGCGGCAGCCGTATTGGCCGAACTGGCGGAGGCAGCATTGGCGGCGGCGGTTGCAGCCTGGCTCGAAAAAAATTGGTTCGCGCCGGTGAGCGTGTATTGGGCTTGTTGCAGAACCACCGCGGCCGGCACCACCTCGAAGCCGCTGGTTCGTGAGTCGCCGAGCGCGGTTCCCGCCACCGCGTTGTAGCCGGCGATGATCGAACCTCCGCCCAGCACGGGGTAGGACTGCCCCGGCTGGATGTCCTGGTAACCGGATGCGGCCGACACCAGAAAGGCGCCGGGGAGCAACGCATAACGCGAAGGCAATAGCTGGTAGAACCCGGCGGGCAGGCCGGTCGTGCCGGCCAGATAGACGGCTTCCCCGACCTGCAGCGTCGTGCCTGAGGAGATGTTCGGATCGTAGGACGCGACATTGGATTCGAGGCTGGGCAGAACGGCGAATTGGTTCGGCCGTCCGCCGTTCACCGAGCTGTTCGACAGCACATCGTTCGTTCCACCCGGGCCGGGGATCCACTCATAGGCTTGCAGGTTCCCACCCCCGGAGACGTCGATCACGGCGCCCTTGTTGACGTTCACGTTCGCGCCCTGCAGCGTGACGATCTGCGCGGGCGGCGCAATTCCGTCGGTACCGTACACGATGGTGTAATTGTTTTGCAGCGGGTAGACCCACGCGAGCCCCCCTTGGGTCGTGCCGAAGGGAATGGTCAACCCATCGGCGGAGGTCGACGTGAGGCTGTTGGCGCTGAGATTGATCGACTGCGCATCGATGCTGATGGCGCCGAACGGAGCACGCAGCACGCCGTCCTGGGTGACGGTACCCGCGCTCAGGATCATCGACCCGCCCGCCGAGAACGGCACCGGGTTGGTTGCGGGCGACGCTCCGGATTGCACGATGATCGAGCCCGCCGCCGGGTTGGTGACGCTGCCGGGATCAGTCGATACCACGAATTGCGATAGCGTCGCCGGGTAGATTTGCTGCGCCTGTAATTCGAGATTGCCGGCCATCGAGAGGGCACCGGTGAACGCGGTGGTTCCGGGAATCGCCAGATCCAGCAGGCCGCGCAGCCGGATGTCCCCCGTGGAACTGAATTGCGCGGTGGCGATACCCTCGAGAGCGCTGGTCCCATACAGTTCGATGAAACCGCCGGCGACGGTCAGAGTGCCGGTGCCCGGCGTGGCCGCCGGTACGAAGGCGGTGAAGTCTTGGTCGGAATTGCCGAATTCAACGTAGGGCGCGCGAATGGTGGCCGACGACCCCGCACTGACCGAATAAGAGGTGGAATCGAGCGAGATCAGCACGCCGGCGCTCAAGCTGACGTTCCCTTGAAATTCGATGCTGCCGGGCAGCGCCCCGCCGCCTTGCACCGGCAGCGGCGCAGCCCGGAGGCTGATCGTATCGAAACCGGCAGACGCGAGCGCTCCCGCGGATACGAAGGCATATCCGGCGGTGCTGTCGGGAACCGCGGTTCCGGGCGCCACGACGAAGGGCGCTTGGGTGGCGCTCACGATCACCTGCCGTGGGTCTCCCGGAAATGTCGAGGTGCCGCCGAAGCCGAGCGCGTAGTCGTTGCGATTGCTGCCGTCCAAGTTCAAGCTGAAATTCCCGCCAACAGGCTGCGGCAGTCCCGTGCCCGATGCACCGGCGCCAGCCTCGAGCGTCCCGGCGAGCACCACTCCCTCGGCGGCGGTGAGTTGCACCGTCCCGCCCGCGGATGCCACCTGTTCGGCTCTCGCCGCTGCGCCATTCGGTCCGGTGACATCCAGGACGCCGGCGCTGCCCGCCACATCGATCAGAGAACCCGGGAGGACTTCGACGTAGCCTCGCGTCGCCGTGATGTCCACGGTGCCGCCGGCAAGCACGCTACCCACCGGCTCACCCAACTTGTTCGGATAGATCCGGGCGGTGCCGGCCACATCCAGCACCCCCTGGTGGCCCAACCAGATTGCCTGCGTGGGGCTATAGGAGACTTCGAGCGGATTCGCTCCCAAGCTGAGTTTGATTGTCCCGGCGGGTGCCTGCAAGGTCCCGTCGACCTCGATGCGCACGTTCGAGGTCAATGCGATCGCGGCGCCGGGGTCGGCGTCGATGAGGGCGCCTTCATCCACGCTCAAGGAGGGGGTGGCGTTGGTCACGGTCAACGTGTTGGCCGCGGCCGCACCGGTAATTTCGGTGGCCGGCACGCTCTGATTGAGGCTGAGACTGACCGGCAGTCGGAATTGATCGGGAAGCATCCCGAGAGGCGCACGACCGATCAAGCTCGTCTGATCCGGCAGCATGGAATACATCGCCGGCAGCAGTAGATTCTCCTGGCGCAGGTTGATGGTGGTGCCCGCCGCCACCGTAAGGCCGCCATTGTCGGCCGTGAGGGTGTAGGAGCTGAATCCCCCGGCGCCGAGCGCGGCGGGCGAGATCCACAATTGGCTCGAATCGCCGCCCGAGCAATCGGTGGCGGCCACGCAGATGCTGCTCGCCCGCAGCGAGAGGCTGCCCCCCTCGAACAGACCATAGCCGCTCAACGTGCCCGCGATCTGAATGGTTTCCGGCGTGGCGCCGATGGAATTCTGGGACGTCTCGGCGCCGATGCTGATCGATCCGCCGACCCCCGCATTCAAGGTGCCGGACGTAGTGACCTGCGCGCCGCCGGACACGTCGATGAGACTGCCGGGTTCGAGCCGCAACCCCGGGCTAAACGGCGTGCCCGCCGATTGCGCGGTGAGTGAGACGGAGCCGCCGTTGATGAACAGGGGCGCTGAATTTCCCTCGGGATTCAACAGGGGATTGTCGTTGACCCATTCGCCACGGGTGGTGAGCGAGGCCTGCGGTCCCAGGGTCAGGACGAATCCGGACGTGGGCTGCAGCACCGCGGTGGGCTCCGCAGCGAGCTTGATGGTGCCGCCCGGAATATCGATGCCGCCCTCGATATCGATCACGCTGGCGGTGGCGCTGAAGCTTCCGCCGCCCGGGAATCCGAGCGACACGTTCGCAGGTTGGTAGAATTTGCCGTCGGTATAGAGGCTCACGTTGCCGAAGCCTTGCGAACCCAACAGATCCGGCCTCAATGTGGACGTCGTGACGCTGGCCGGTAGCGGGTCGGTCAGCGGGTTGAACGGACTGCCATCCGCATTCATGAGGCCGGGAAGCACCAATCCGGGAGCGATGCTGAGGTTACCGACCACGAAGTCGCTGCCCGGTGTCCCGATCACCAGGGAAGCGGCTTGCGGTACTTGATTGTACGGCCGGTAAAGATTCCCTTGGGGAATGCTCTGGTCCGGCAGGCGCTGGTACAGACCCGCCACCGTGCCGGCTGAGACCGAGCCATCGACAATGAACTGGGGCGCTGACAGGTTGAGCGAGCCGGCATCCTTGCCCTCTACGTAGCTGGGGGCGTAGACCTGGGGAACGGACGAGTAGGTCTTGCTCACTCCCCACTTGGGATCGGCCACGGTGCTGTTGTTGGCGATGCCCGCATACGCGACGTTGGGATCGGCCTGCCCGATGTTGACGATCTGTCCTTGCGCGGTCAGAAGGTACGACGTGTTCAAGTAGCCGCCGGTGTAATCGATCTGTCCGCCGGCGACGTTGATCGTGGCACCATTCGAGATGATGGCATCGCCGTGCGACTGGATCGAGATCGTGCCGCCCGCGAGGTTGCGCTCGATGACGTTGTGGCCGATGGCCGCGATTTCGCCGCTGATGTCCGCCAGAGGCGTCCCCTGGCGGATGTCCACATAGACGGTCTGGCTGCGCAGCGGGCCGTTCTGCTGCAGCGGACTGTTGGCGAGTTCGGAGCCGCGCAATTGGACTGGGATCACGTTGCTCGCGACGGGGAGCACGACGCTGGCGCCGGACACGTCGAGTTCTGCGCCGGGAGCAATATAGACGCGGCTGCCATCCGATGTCGACGGCGCGAGCGGCTCGCGCTGCGCCTGTTCGGCTGTTACTTCGATGGTGCCGCCGGTTGCCCGCGCGACGCTGCCGTTCAGCATTTGCACGGTATAGCCGGAGAAGTTGATGTCGGACTTGAGCTGCGGCACGCTGTCCACAGTGGTGGAGGGGTCCGTCGTGTCGAGCGTCACTTCGGTGGTGCTGTTCTGGCCGGCGATCAGCGTGCCGCCGGTACCGGGCAGGAGCGTGCCGCTCACCCCCGGCGCGCCCGAGGCTTCGATGGTGCCGTGATCGTTGGCCTGCAGGCGGATGGTGCCGTTTTCGTTAATGCTCGTGGTGGCGGACACCCGGCCGAGCTGGTTAACCGCGAATCCCGCGAGCGTCACGTTCCCGTCGGAAGCAATGATCTGGCCGATAATCTGGTTGGGGTTCGTCGCCGTGGCGTTGGCCGCCGAGCCGTTCGTGACGTTTCCCCCGCTGCCGCCGACCTGCACCAGAAGGCCGCGCAATGCCGGATCGCTGCTGCTCGCCAGATAGATCGTGTCGCCCGCGGCGAGCAGTGTCTGCCCACCGGGCGTGCTGATCGTCCCTAAATTCGCGATCTGTGGCGCAAATACCAGGATTTCGCCGCCGCTCTTGGTTTGCAGCACGGCACCGCTGTCGACTTGGACCCCGCCCGTCGTGCCGTCGGGAAACGCTTGAAACGCCGGCAGCCCATTCGAGCCCGGGGTGATCAGGCCATTGGTCACGGCCGTGGGGTCGATGTTGAGCGTCGATGCGACCAGACCGCCGACGTTCACCTGTGCACCGGACCCGAAGATGATGCCGTTCTGGTTGATCAGGAACACGCGGCCATTGGCGGTCAGCGTGCCGAAGATCTGGCTGGCGTTGGCGTCGTTGATCTGGTTCAGCGCCACGGAGTTGGCCGCGGGCTGCACGAATTGCACGGTGCCGTTGGCGGCGATGTTGAAGCTCTGCCAGTTCAACGTGGCGTTGTTGCTGGTCTGGTTGACCGTGAGCTTGGTCCCCGCCTGCGTGGCGGTGGCCTGGCCCGCGCTCACGAATCCGGAAGTTCCGAAGCGCCCGCCGGCGCAGGCGCTGCCCAAGCACGGCACGGGGAGGGTGCCGGGCGGCGGCGGAGCTGCTCCGGCTGCCCGCGCGCCGAGCGCGACGCCCACCGAGGCAGCCGCGGCCGCAGCGAAACTCCACACGTGTCTCATGGCCGGAATCCTCATGGTCAAAAGCCGTAGCGCAACAAGAAATCGATACGCGACTGGTCCTTCAGTGTCCGAACACCGTTGCGCCGCGGTACCGCATAGTCGACCGTACCGATCCAGCCGTGCGAGTTCTCCAGGCGCAACCCCACGCCGTCGCTCCACAGGGTGACGTTTTCGCGCTGTGCCGGGAGTGGGTCGACGATGTTGGCGACCCCGCCATCCACGAAGAGGAAGGCGTACAGGGGACTGAAGAACGAACCGACTCTGGCCCCCAATGCCGGACTGTGCAATTCCAACGATCCCGACAGACCGGAATCGCCGAGCGTTTCCGCCGCGAGATAACCGCGGACGGAATCGGTCCCGCCCAGGGAAAACTGCTCGTTGTTGACCAGGGGACTGTCCGCCCACTGCCCGCTCGCCCGCTCGGATACCTTGAGCCCCAAGAAGGGCAGCGCCTGGCTGCCGTTGAAGCCCAGCCGGACGTACAGGTAGTCCGGATTCGCGTTGTAGCGGGCGTTCTCGAACTCGTTGACGCTGTTGATGACGCTGCGCACGCCGAAGGCGACGCCTGCCGTGACCGAGTACGATTGCGTCTCACGCCACCAGGCGCCCGAGTAGAGCGCCGACCAATTGACGTATTTCACATGGGCGGTCACGCCGCTCGAACTCGCACTTCCGGTGGTGTTCGGTAGAACGGTGGTGAGCACATCCTTGTAGTCGGCGCCGAAATTCACGTTCTGCGAGCTCGACGCGCCGGCAAACACCGGCTCGATCCAGTGCGCACCGTAAATCGAACCCTTGCCGAGAACCCCAAGAGTACCCAGCGCGGCCACGTTGCTGCTCGTGTGCGTATATGAAAACGCGGCCAGCGCGCCTTGCGCACCGAGGTGCGCGGAATAATTCGCGATCAGCACCTCGGCATCGCTCGGTTTGGCCGGCGCCGTCTGGTATTGCATGCCGGCGCTGTCCTGGCGCTGCCAGAGGTTGTCATAGCTCAGCGCCACCGTGGAGCGGTTCGGAGTCGTGTCGGCCGTATGTTGATCGTCATATTGGACCGAGCCATGCAACGGCAGCGAGTCCTTCACCGTGAGGTCGACGTCGACCGTGCCCGGCTGGGATCCGGCCTTGAGCACCGGTGTGATCGAGCGATCCGGCGTGCGTGCGTTCAATGCGGCGAGTTCTGTCTGCAGCGCCGGCAACTCCGGCGTCTGGCCGGGCTTGAGTGCCGGCAGCGCGGCCACGATCTGCCGGCCGGAGAAATACCGCTCGCCGCGCACGTGCACGTGTTCCAGGCGTCCCTCAGTGACCTTCAGGCGCACGAGGCCGCCGTTCACGTCTTGTTCAGGGATATCGACATACACGGTCGCGTAGCCCGCGTCCTTGTAGGCCTTCTCCAAGGCATCGGCAGCCTGCTTGACGGTGTCGATCGTGCGTGCCGGGCCGAGAAAGGGATAGACCACCCGCTCGATGACGGTGGCCGGCAACACATGATTGCCGAGGACGCGAAACTCGCCGATATCGAAGACATTCTGCTGCGTGTCGGTGGAGGATGCGGGCGCAGCGGCCGCGTCGTTTGCTGCCGGCGCCACATGAGGCCATAGCGCGGCGACGAGGCCTGCGATGACCAGAGTCGGCACTCCGCTGCGCATCACATTGCCCATTCGCATCCCGATCCCATCGCTCACAATAAAAAGCGAGCCACCGCGCCGCAGCGCGGTGGCTCGCCGGAATCCCGAAAGGATTCAGATTACCACCCTATCTATGACAGTTAGTCGTTGACGGCACCCGCAGCGCCCGTGCCCAGCAATCCCTTCTGCACGGTGGTCGGGACGACCCCTTCCAGATCGGCAGAATCCCAGGTCGGCATGTCGCAATTGTTCACGCTGCCGCTGGTGTTCTTGGTGTAGGGGTTCGTGGGATTGGCCGCCGCCGTGGCGCTCGTCGCCGGGTTGGTCGGCGTATTGCTCAGCGCGTACAACGGCGCCGGGGACATGTCGCCCACGCTCTCCGTGGGACTCCACGGCAGGATCCCGTTGTAGTTGGCGTTGCTATCCGAGGTGAATTGCGGATGACCCAGCTTGCCCGCAGGACCCACCAGAGCGGTCACCACGGCCTTGCTCGCAGCGCTGTTGCCAGTACCCGCACCACCGAGACCCAAGGTCCCCGTCCCCGTCTTGATGGTGTAAGCCACACCCGTGCTGAAGTACTGGTAAGAGCCATTCTGCACGTTGGCAACCGTCGGACCCGCGCCGTCGATGGCCGGGAAGCGGAAGCTGTCTCCCGCGCCGGTCAGATCCTTCAACTTGATTTCGTCGTTGAGGAAACCGATCGCATACTGGTTCCCGGCCGGGAAGGTCTTCGACTGCGGAGAGCTCGTGCTGTAATAGGCCGTTTGCGTGCCGCCCGAGAACATGGTTTGCAGGCAGGTGCGCACCTTGCCGCCGCTGGCATTGGCCCAGACGGGATCGCCTTCAGCCGGGACCGCCAAGTCAGAGAGACCGCAGCGCTCGCCAAGCCATTCATACTCGTGCGAGGCCTCGGTGCCTGAGCCGGTATCGCGGCGGCAGATGTACACCGAACTGTCGGCGGGGAACAAGCCAAGGTCGTTCCAGTTGAAGATGTTACCGCTGACCAAACCGGCCACCTGCTCGTGCGACAGCGACGGCGCATTCGCCGGCAAGTCACTCGGCGACGCATAACCTTCCGCCGCCTGCAGCGCGTAGTAGGCGTTCTTGGTCATCGCCAGCGCCCATACCTGGTCCAATGTTCCGGCGGACGTCAGGTACTTGGTGGTCAACGTGGTGTTCTCGGGCGCCCCGGCAGCGGTCTTGAGAATGGCGGCTTCGACATCGGAGAATCCGGCGGTCGGCACCGCAGTCAGCGTGATCGCAGATGTCGGGCAGCTCGAGTGGGCGGTATAGGCCCCGAGGTTGCCCGAAGCCGCAACGGCACCGCCATCGGCGCCGGCGCACAGCGCATTGCTGATCGCGCCCGGGTTGATGAACGTCAAACCAGACGCGGCGCCGCCGGCATAGGTATACAGCGGTTGGACACCGTTCGACGATCCGACGTTCGATTCCTTGAAGATCGCCAAAGTCGAACCCGAGGCTCCCGATGACGCCGAGCCGGTGCACAGAATCAGACGGTTGGTGTAGCTACCGGTCGTCCCGATGAAGTACACGTCAATCGTGCCTGCGGTGCACAGACCGAAGGGCGCGGCGGTTTCGATGGCTGCGTTGAGGACGGTGTTGTCAACGGCGGTGGAGCCGCTTAAGTACACGTTGACCGCCGTGGCGGCGTTGTAGGTGCTCACATTCAGAGCCGAGGCGCTGTTCGCCGCAGCGCCGGCCGCAGCAGCCGCAAGGGCGCAGCGGATGGCGGTTTTGAGAATGGACATTATGAATTTCCTTTAAATTAAATGGATTGAATACTTGGATTATCGGGCTCAGACGGCAACGCGGCGGCGCCGGGCGATCCCGGCCATGCCGAGCAGACCGCTACCGAGCAGCCAGGCGGCGGCCGGCAGCGGTACCGGGGCAGTGCCGTTCGTCGGCACGTTCCAGGTGAGATCGCCGCTGGCGGACAGGAACCAGTAGCCGGCACCGGTCGAGTTGGCGTACTGTGTGATGACCGCCTTATGCGCGCCGGTGGTCGTCACGTCGTAGAAGCCGAGCGCGGTGCCCAAGCTGCCGGCGAAGTTCTGTCCAGTGATGAGAGTTCCACCCAGAAGAGGCCCGCTCTTCACCGCGTAGGTGGCCGTGCCCGTCGTGTCCTGCAGGTCGCCCGTGGTCGGCGCAGCAGCCTGCCAAGCGGCGATTTCGGTTTGGATGTGGTTCGTAATGGCGCCATTCACCGCGCTATACGCCGTGATCGGTGTGAGGGCGGACGTGGCCTGGAACTCTTCCGTTCCAGCCGCGCCCGAAATGCCGTCGAGCACCATGTAATTGGTGGTCGCCGCGTTGGCGCTGTTGAAGAGCGGAGTGGAGCCGGTGAAGCCGCTGATCTGGCCGAAGTTGAGCTGCAACACGTTGCCGGTGCCGGTCGGCGCGGCGGTGCTCACGAACGGCGTGCCCGTCGCGGAATTCGGCGTCAGGGCACCCGAAGCTGCCGTGATGACGGATTGGTCATAGCTCAGGTTGACAACTTCGGAATTGTTGCCGTTCGCGTCATAGATGGCCAAGTACAGCCCGGTCGGATTCGGCGCAGACGTCAGTGTCTGCGTCGGAGCGGTCAGGGCGTGCGCCGAGACCGAGGCGAGCGCCAGCGTGACCGCCGCGGCAAGCGGTTTGAGGATCAATTTCATGTCGACATCTCCCGAATAGTTAAAATTTCAAGCATCTCAAGCAAAAAACCGCCGCGGCCGGAATCCCTGCGCCTGCGGCTTAAAGAACGTGACACCTACCCCTTGATTCGAAACCCACAATGCAATCCCGGTCGGTGACTGGGGCGATACAATGCAGAAATTCGGTGTCAGCGATGTGATTGAACCGTGAATATTTGGCAACATGAGTGCGACCGGGTGCTCAGTGGGTAGCAGCGGGCTTGACGCCGCTGCCCGGCGCCGGCCGGGCCGGAACTTAGCTTCCCCAATGCCCCTCGAATCGTCGCAATACTGTAGCAATCACTGCCTAGGCTTGGCCGCCGCAGCAATTGAAAGGGGCCTCTGTGACCAATCGACTCGATTTCCGAAGATCGTATTTCGTGCGTCCGGGATTTCAGTCCGGGACCATCGCACTGGCCCTCGCCCTCGCGGGTGCTCTCCCCGTGAAGGCGGCCGACCCCTCGGCCGCTGCAACCGGCACCGACATCATCGGGCTGGTCGGGCGGCAGCAGATCAGCGAAGCGGACGTGATCGCCGCCAATCAGGCGGATTTCGACCGCCTGCAAAGCAGCCAGCAGCGCGAACAGCGGCAGCTCGAGCTGAAATTCGCCCAATCTCGCCACGAATTATTGCAACAACGCCTCGATAAGCTCTTGGACGCGCGCGCGCTGGAACTCGAGGCAAAGAAGCGGAATGTCGGCACGGACAAGGTGCTGGCCGGCCTCAAACTGGAGGTTCCCACCGAGAATGACGTCCGCTCATTTTACGAGGCGAACAAGGATCGCATCCGTCAGCCCTACGAGGACGCCGCTCCCAAGGTGCGGCAATATCTCGCGAGCCAGCGCAACCAGACGGTGACCCGGCGCTTCTACGATGAACTGCGCACGAACAACGGGATCAGCGCCAAGCTGGGTCCTTACCGCCTGCCCGTCGAGGCTTCGGGTCCGGTGCGGGGACAAAACAAGGCGGCGGTGACAATCGTCGAGTTCGGCGATTTTCAGTGCCCCTATTGCCGGGAGGCTGAATCCTCGTTGCGCACCGTGATGGAGCACCACCCGCAGGACGTGCGCCTCGTGTTTCGCAATCTACCCTTGACGCAGATACACCCCAACGCCAAGGTCGCGGCCGAAGCCGCTGTGTGCGCTGACCGGCAGGGTCGATTCTGGGAGATGCACGACGCTATGTACGAGGATCAAAGTGCGCTGACCGCCGATGCGCTGAAGATGACGGCAACCCGGTTGGGGTTGGACGCCGGAAGCTTTGCCGCGTGTCTCACCGACGACTCGACCGCCCGCTCGCTCGCCGCGGATGCCGAGGCGGCACGAGAGTTGGGATTGTCTGGAACGCCGTATTTTTTCATCAATGGACGGCCGATCGACGGCAACGTACCCGTCGAGAAATTCGAAAGCGTGATCGCGGACGAATTGCATCGCGCTGCCGGTGACCGGGGATGAAACCCTGTTCGACGACCCATTTTTTTTCACCATCGAGAGCCAGTATTATGATGCGACACCATTCCTATCTCAGGTCAAGCGCCTTCGCCGGTCTCGTCGCCTGCGGCGCCGCCACCCTGTTTTCCGCGCTGGCGCCGGCGGCGCAAGCCGCCGCGACGGACGACGCCTGCGCCCTGCTGACCCAAGCGAAAGTCTCTGCTGCACTGGGCGTGAAGGTGGACGCGGGTAAGCGGCCCGTGGAGAGCGATCCCACGTTCTGCAATTGGCGGGAAAGCGGAAAATCTGAGGGACCCGCGCGAAACGTGGTGGTAAACCTGCTACACGTGGACCAGTTCGAGCAGGGAAAGCAGCCTTCACGCAACCTCAAGGAAAGCATCAGCGGCGTCGGCGACGAGGCCTATTTTTTTCAGCCGACTCGATTGCCGGTCAATCTTTTCGTCAAGGCCGGATCGGTATATTTCAAGATCATGGCTCGATCTTCCGTAACCGATCCGGCGGCCGAGCAGAATAGGACGATCGACAAGGCGCTGGCCGCCGAGATCATCAAGAAGCTGCAAAGCAGCCCGGCAAAGCCTGCGGCCTAAGGAGGGAGAGCGGCGGGGGATGCGTGAGATGGCGCTGGCGTTCATCAGACGAATGTCGAACGATGATCCCGCTCTTGTGCAATCGACGCGGGAATTGCTTGCCCGGCTGGCACGCTGGGCAAGTGGCAAGGTCACCGACGAAGCCGATCTCACGGTGCGTCCATAGATGACGAGGCCGGCGGGTCCGCTATCGCTTCCCGAAGCCATGAAACGGGCAACCGACGCGTACCGAAGCAGGGATTGGGTCCAAGCCGAGCAGTGGTGCCGGTCGATCCTGCGCGCATCCGCCGACCAATTCGATGCCCTGAATCTGCTTGGGATCATGGCCGCCCAAACGCGGCGCATCCCGGAAGCGGCCGCGCTGCTCGAGCGCGCGGTTGCCCTGAGGCCGCACGACGGCGCCGCGCTCAACAATTTGGCCGGCGTCTTGCGGGGCCTCGGGCGGTTCGACGAGGCGCTGTGCTGCTACGATCGAGCGTTGGCGCTCGATCCCTCCGACGCCGACGTACATTACAACCGCGCGCTCACGCTGCAGGACCTGCGACGTTTACCGGAGGCGCTGGAGAGCTTCGAGCGGTCGCTCGAGCTCAATCCAAAGCGCGCTGAAGTCCACGTCATCCGCGGCAACACGCTGCAGCAACTCGGCCGGTCGGCCGATGCGCTCGAAAGCTACCGGCGGGCGATCGAGATCTTCCCGCAGTACGCTGAGCCCTGGAACAATCGCGGCGCCGCGCTTCAGCAGCTGCAACGGTTTCAGGAAGCGCTGGACAGTTACGGTCGGGCCTTGGCCATCAACCCGGATCTCGCGCCCGCGCACAATAATCGCGGCAACGCGCTGCAAGCGCTCGGTCGCTTCGCGGAGTCGCTCGAGGCCTACGAACACGCGCTGAAGATCCAGCCCGAGCTCGCCGAACTGCACGGTAATCGCGCCAATGCCCTGTGCAACCTGCGTCGCTTCGAAGAAGCCAAGGTAGGCTACGAGCGCGCGCTCCGGGTTCAACCGGATTTCGAGTGGTTGTTGGGTAATTGGCTGCATACGAAGATGCAGCTGTGCGAGTGGACGGATTTGGCGCCCAAACTCGCGGAACTGACCGAGCGGGTGCTGCGCGGAGAGGCAGCCGCGCAGCCGTTCATGGTCTTAAACTTGATCGATTCGCTTCCGGTTCAGCACCAAGCAGCGCGGACATGGGCCTCGACCAACGTCCCTGACCACTCCTGCGACCCTGCTGCGCCGCCCGTTCGGCGGCCGGGACCCCGCAGGATTCGCGTCGGATATTTCTCCGCCGACTTTCATAATCACGCCACATCGTTCTTGATGGCCGGACTGTTCGAGCGCCACGACCGGGAAAAATTCGAACTGCTGGCATTCTCGTTCGGACCCGATCGGCAGGATGAGATGCGCGGGCGCGTGGCGGCGGCGTTCGATCGCTTCATCGACGTGAGCGCCCAGTCGGACCTGGAGGTGGCGCAATTATCGAGAAACCTACAGATCGATATTGCCGTGGACTTGAAAGGATTTACTCAGGACAAACGAACGGGAATCTTTGCGTATCGGGCCGCCCCCGTTCAGGTCAGCTATTTGGGATATCCGGGCACCATGGGTGCACCGTTCATCGACTACATCATGGCCGACCGAACGGTCATTCCGCAGGAGTCCGTCGATCATTACTCGGAGAGGGTCGTCTACCTTCCGAACAGCTACTATCCCACCAGCTACCACGTCAACGATCATGGCCCGGACAATCCAGTCAAGGAGTGTTCGCGCGCAGACCTCGGGTTGCCGCCGACAGGTTTTGTGTTTTGCTGCTTCAACAACCACCTCAAGATAACTCCCGAGACGTTTGACGGCTGGATGCGCATACTCAGGAAAGTGGAAAACAGCGTCTTGTGGCTGCTCATGGGAAATGAGACTGCGGCGAACAATCTGCGCAAGGAAGCCGAGGCGAGGGGTGTCAGTGAGGCACGCCTGATATTCGCGCGGCGCATGCCCTCGCAGCAGCACTTGGCGCGGCATCGTGCGGCGGACCTCTTCATCGATACACTCCCCTACAACGCGCATACCACTGCCACCGACGCGCTTTGGGCCGGCTTGCCGGTACTGACCCGTGTCGGTGAATCGTTTGCGGCGCGGGTGGCCGCCAGTCTGCTCAACGCCATCGGATTGTCCGAACTAATAACCACGACCCAACCGCAATATGAGGCGCTGGCGATTGAGCTTGCAAGCGATCCCGATCGCTTGAATGAAATAAAGGCGAGGTTGCAAAGGAACCGCCTAACGGCACCGCTGTTCGATACTGCGCTGCTCACCAAGCACATCGAAAGTGCGTACACGCAAATGCATGAACGGTATCGGGCTGATTTGGGTCCCGACCATCTATGGGTTGCGTGAGGACGCGTGGCCAGCCTAATGGTACCTACCGCTTGGTTTGATCGGGGAAGAGGGCATCGGGTACTTGGCCACCGTGGCGGCAAATATCGCTGCTCCTAACGCCAACACGGGACGTCCACCGTCTTCGAGAAAGCGCGACCAGCGCTCCCATAGTGTTAACGGATCGGGATCGGGATTGCCGTCAAGCATCGCGGATATAGAGGCCAAGGGACTCAGCAGTTGGCAGACCGTGGTGGCGGCTTCCAAGCCCAGGAACACCGGAATGCCCAGAAACAGTCTTGCGAGGCGCTCGCGACGAGATGTGGCGGGCCACATCAGCAGCACGGTCCAAAATATCAGCGGTGATTGCACCACAGCTGCCACCTGAAGTTTTGATACCACCCTGGCCGCCGGTCGAGCGTCGCGAGCATAGTGGCGGACCCAACCCGTGAGTTGCAATACCGCGCCGGGACTTGATGCTGGGGTCACGACATCGACACCCGCTAACAGCCACGGGCGGCCTTGCGCGAGACACTCCGCCGCTGCTTGGTAGTACGGAGCCGCCAACCGCGCGTATGGACGGGCGCCAGCCGCACCCACAGCGAATGCAACAATCGCCGCGACAGCCCATGGCCAGTTACGCCGCGGACTCACGTTGTGCGACGCGGTGCGGTACTCGATGATGTCCCCGGCAAAAAGTACAAGGCAATCACCGTTACGGGCGCGAGCATCACGCGAATGTCCGCATTGTAGGCCGGCTAAGATGTCAGCCTGAATGCTCCGGTCATGCGTTGACTCTATCTCCTCGACCATCCGAAGCGCCTAGTGCTTCTCCAAGCGCATCGCGAAGCGCTTCCAAATGTGACAATCGCGACCGCGCGGTTCGCCATGCTTCTTGCGCCATGTCTCGGACGTGGGCGAGAGCGTCGCATTCAGCGCGGATCTGCGCGGCAACTCGATCCGCTGCAAACCAACGACGCTCCAGTAAATTCGCCGCGCTGTCTTCTGCGGGGTAGCCATCGCCCATGGTACTAGCCCTTCCCCAGCATGCTGTCTTCGAGCCGCTCGATTTTTGCCATGATGCGGGCTTTTTTAGCTTCGCTACGCTCCAGCCGTTCGCGCGCCATGTCGACGGCTTCCACGCTGGCCGACGCTTTCGCCGCCAACGTTTGATAGTCGGCGCGAGCCACGATGCTGGCGTCGTACGCCAGGCGCCATTCGAGTTCCAGGTTATTGATTTGCCCGTCCAGATCGAAGTCGAGACTGCTCATGGGTGCTGCTCCTCGCGTTGCGTTACGCCAGATGCTGCACGCTCAACATGACGATTATCGGACAGTAATGCGGCAGTTATTTTGCGGCCGGTGGGTCCAGCGGCCGGACGCGGTCCGTGCCCGCACCAACCAGGAACCGGCCGGCGAGATCACGCAGGGCGCGCCGACGGCCCTCACGAAGGGTGAGCCGCTGCCGCCCGCCGCTGCGGCGGCATTCCCGCCAAATCCTGCGGCGAGGCTGTGCTGCAGTTCGTGCCACGGCAGACTCCACAGTTCGGCGATGTCGTTCATGCCACTTGCTCTGCCGGCACAGCCATCGGCACGTCGATGAGTTCTCGCAGCTTCGGCCACTCGATCAGGCGCAGCTGGCCGTTCATGTCCTCGACCAACGAGGTGCAACTCTCGACCCAATCCCCGTCGTTGCAGTACAAAATACCGTTGATCTCGCGGATCTCGGCGTGATGGATGTGACCGCAAACCACCGTGCCGACGCCGCGTTTGCGGGCCGCCTGGGCAACCGCGTCTTCGAAGCTGCCGATGTATTGAACCGCCGTTTTCGCCTTGTGTTTCAAGTAAGACGACAGCGACCAATGCGGCAGATTGAATTTACGCCGCCACCAATTGATATACGGGTTGGCGGCGAGAAGAATGTCGTACAGATTGCTGCCGAGCTTGGCGAGCCAGGGACTGCACTTGACGACGCTGTCGAACTCATCGCCGTGCAGGATCAGCATGCGGCGTCCGTCGGCGCCCTCATGGACGTACTCACGGTGGATTTCGAGATTACCGAACACCGCACCGTCGAACTCGCGAAACACCTCGTCGTGATTTCCGGGTACGAAGATGACCTTCGTGCCGCGCTTGGCCTTGCCCAAAATCGTGCGCAGCACGTTGTTGTGCGACTGCGGCCAGAACATGGTTTTCTTCATGCTCCACACGTCGATGATGTCGCCCACCAAGAACAGCGTATCCATCTCCACGTGGTGCAAGAAGTCGAGCAACAACTCCGCGCTGCAGCCTCTGAAGCCCAGATGGATATCCGAGATAAAAACCGTTCTCAGCCGTAGCGGCAACGGGATTTTACGCTCCACCATGTCTCGTCTCCTAAGAGCCTATCCAGACGCCTACCACAATCGCGGCTCAATGTGACGGGCGGATGACTTGGGAAAGAAGATTTGCTTACAATAAAGACACTTAGGCGTGGAACATCGCGTGGAACAGTGAAAATGTGATTTAAGTCACTCCCGTTATGGCCTTAAGTCGCCCGGAGCGACGGCGAGGCAGGCAGCTCGGGGCGTACCGGCGCCGGGGGCGCGAACCGGTAGCCGAATCCGCGGACGGTCTGGACGTAGGCTTCGAATCCCGATTCGCTCAAGATTTTCCGCAGGCGCTGCACGTTGACGTCGACCGTCCGTTCATCGACTTCGCTGTCATCGCCCCAAACCTGCGCCAACAGCTGCGTCCGGTTGAAGGTTCTACCGAGATTCGACATCAAGAATTCCAGTAATCGGTATTCGATGCCTCGCAAGTTGACGAGCTGCCCGCGCGCGGTCACGCGATTGGTGGTGGCGTCGAGCACCAATGAATCGCAGGTCAGCGTGGAGGGCTGCGTATCCCGATGCCGCGAGCGCAGCACGGCGCAGACGCGCGCCACCACCTCGCGCAGCGAGAACGGTTTGGCGATGTAGTCGTCGGCTCCGAAGTTCAGTCCGGACACCACATCTTGTTCGCCGGCCAACGCGGACAAAATGATGAGGCGAATGACTTGCGGAGCGCGTGCCGCGCGAATTCCCTGGATCAGATCGAGAGCCATGAAGCCCGGGATGTTCCAGTCGATGATCACCAAGTGCGGCGGACGCTCCGCCACCGCCACGGAAGCAGCCGCGCCGTCGGTGATCGCGCGTACCAGGAAACCTGCTTCGCAGAGTCTCTGACGCAGCGGTTCGACAGCAGCAACATCCCGGTCGACGATCAGTATTTGTTTTGTGGTTTCTGTAGCGAGCATAAAAGCCACGCCATTAAAGGCATGAAGCTTTACAGTTCGTTGACCGTTTTGTGACCTTTGAAAAGAAAAATCGCTTTTGATCGCGTGATTGTCGGCCGGCGTCATTCGCTTGTACGACAAACAGCGTCATCGAGCCGGAGCTTGCGCGCGCTGCGCGGCCCGTGCCGACACGTACGGATACGCGCGCAGCGAATCCGGGCGGCGCCGAGCATTGACGGCATCGTCATGGTCCGCTGCATTCCAGGCGGCAAGCAGCAAGCCGAGTGCCAACCAATTGAGCGAGGCCTCGCGATGCTGCGCCCATAATATTCTCGGCTTGCTGAAAATCGATGTGCCGTTCGACGCGTTCATGAGCAACTCTCCGTGAGCGATCCGCACGCACACTATCGACGGGAAATCGGGCGGATTGACGCCGCGAACCGACGCACAATCAGGGCGAATCGTGGCAAATCATGGCGCGCGTCATGGCGCGGACCGGCATCGGGCCCGGGGCTGCGTCGATGAGCTATGATTCCGGTATGAGAAAGCAGATTGCCGTCGTCGAGGACGAGCCGGCGTTGCGCGAGAACTACGCTGCCGCGCTGGCGCGGCAGGGCTACCAGGTCAAGACCTACGGCAACCGCAAGAGCGCCATGCAGGCGTTCGACATCCACCTGCCCGACCTGGCGATCATCGACGTGTCGCTGGAAGACGAGGCTGAAGGCGGATTCGATCTATGCCGCGAACTGCGCGCCTTGTCGGCGGAGGTGCCGATCATCTTCCTGACGGCTCGAGATAGTGAACTCGACGCGGTTTCCGGCCTGCGCTTGGGAGCGGACGATTTCTTGACCAAGGACGTGAGCCTGCCGCACTTGACGGCGCGGGTCGCGGCCTTGTTCCGGCGCATCGACGCGCTGCGCCGGCCGGACAACGCCGCGCAGATCGTGCGCCGCGGCGCCTTATCGATCGACGGCGAGAAAATGCAGACGGCGTGGAACGGCGTTCCGGTCACGCTGTCATTGACGGAATTCTGGATCGTGCATGCGCTGGCGCGCAATCCGGGTCACGTCAAAAATCGTCAACAACTCATGGACGCCGCGAGCGTGGTGCTGGACGATAGCACCATTACCTCCCACATCAAACGCGTACGGCGCAAGTTTCTCGAGGTCGATCCCGCCTTCGATGCCATTCAAACCGTCTACGGAATGGGATACCGCTGGGTCGAGTGAGCATCCGCTTGCAACTTTTCGGTGTCGCGCTGACCACGCTCGTTTTGCCGTGGGCGGGATGCCAATATGCGCGCGAATTGGAATCGACGCTGCGCATTTCGCAAGAAAACTCGCTGCAAGCCGCCGCCGACACCATTGCGAATGCGCTGTCGGCTCAGCCGCAGCGGGTTTTGGGCGACGTCGAGGAGGGACCCGCGTTCGATTCGGCTCAAGGTGATCTGTATGTGTTCCCGCTGCACAATCAACCGTTGCTCGACGGCTATCGCGAGGACTGGGATCTCGCCGTGGAACCCAAAAGGGTGCCGGCAAACGGACTTGCGGCGCGGCTGCTGGCGGGTTGCACGGAGCGTTATCTTTTCATCTATTTGGAAGTGGATGACCCGAAGTTCGATCCGGAACCCAGCGATGCGCATCCGGACCGGGATAAATTCGATCGTGTCGATGTCACGCTGCAACGGCCCGACGGTGCTCTAGAGTCGTATTTCTTCGCGACCAGCGCGCCGGGGCCCATCGAAGCCCAGAGTACGGTCAGAAGCGACGACGGCGTGGACCATGCCGCGCTGGAACCCAGAATTCAGGCATTTTGGCTGCAGACATCGCGCGGCTATCACCTCGAAGCGCGAATTCCGAGAAGCTTGGTGGGTTCGCGGCTCTGGATCGAAGCGATCGACGGCGCAGGCGGCGGCAACGCCGGTTTCATGGGCGCCGACTCGGTCCGAGGTGGGCGGCTGTACTCGGTGACCCCCGGATTGAACGGCTTGCTCGAAACCTTCATCGGCCCGGAAACAAGGGTCACCGTCATCGACATCAATGCGCTGAAACTCGGGCTCGCGGGCTCTCTGAGGTTGAGCAAGGATGAAGACCTGCGCACCGGCGGCAGTTGGTATCGACGCTTCATCGCGGGCGATATGTCGCGCTGGCCTCTGCAAGCCGCGGCGCCGGATCATCTCGAGGGCAAGACCGTGACGGCAGCACTCGCCGGGCATCCATCGGCCGAATGGCTGCGCGCCGATCCCAGTCAAGCAGCGCTCCTGTCCGCGGCCGCACCGCTCAAGGTCGGCGATCGGACGCGCGGAGCCGTGGTCCTCGAACAGGCCGGTAATCAATTGCTAGACCTTCGCGACCGCGCACTGACTCACCTGTTCAATCTGACGTTGCTCGGCAGCGCACTCGCCGTGGCCATCGCGTTCGGCGTGGCGACCTTGATCAGCCTGCGCATCGGGCGCTTACGGTTGGCCGCCGATTCCGCGGTGACCCATGACGGGCGAATTCGTCTCGACATGCCCGAATCCCATCGTGGCGACGAGATCGGCGCTCTCGCGCGCGGATTCGAACGATTATTGGCGCGGCTCAACGAACATACCCAGTATTTGCGAAGCCTCGGCGGAAAATTATCGCATGAGCTGCGCACGCCGCTCACCATTGTGCGTTCTTCGCTCGACAATCTCGAGTCCGAGGGCGTCAGGGCGGATCAAGCCGGCTACCTGACGCGCGCTCGCGAAGGCACTTTGCGGCTTCAATCCATCTTAAGCGCCCTGGGTGCGGCATCCCGCGTCGAGGAAAGCATCAAACAGGCCGAGCGCGTGAACTTCGATCTCGAGGCTCTCGTCCAGTCAGCCGTCGCCGGCTACCGAGACGGCTTTCCCGCCGCGCGCATCGAACTCGACACGCCGGCCGATGCCTGTTTCATGCACGGTGCGCCCGACCTCATCCTGCAGATGCTCGACAAGCTCATCGAAAACGCGGTCGATTTCTGCTCGGCATCGGGCATCATTACCGTGCGCCTGACCCGCGCCGCGACCCATTACGAACTCGCCGTCAGCAACGACGGGCCGCCCATCCCGCCCGATATGTTCAGTCGCTTGTTCGAGTCGTTGTTCGAGTACCGGCTCGGCGTCGACGACAGGCCGCATTTTGGCTTAGGGTTGTATATCGTGCGTCTGATCGCCGAATTCCACCGCGGCCGCGCGATTGCCGCGAACCGACCGACCGGTGCAGGGGCCGTGTTTACCGTGATTTTGCCCCTGATCTAGTCAAATCGTATGACATTCGTACTCGATATGATGACATTCGGCGCAAGGTCCGTACGCAATGCGCAGGAGCGTTTGTTAAGATAGGGGATGTTGAATACAAAAATTCGCGATTCGAAGGGGATTTCATAGAAGTGCAACTCAAAGACGCTATCGGTTCCTTTTTCGTCGAATTTTCCAAATTCGAAACGTTTTCCGTCGGCATGGCGCTGCGCTCGTTGTCGAGAGATGCGGTGTTCGTCGAACACGCCGAGAAACTGCTCGATCTCGAGGCTCGGCTCAAGCTGCTCGAGCGAATGGCGTTTGCTCGGGGCGCGCCGGCGGCTCTGATTACCGAATTGGAGGCCTGTTTGCTGCGCGCCCGGAAATTGCTCGAACAGCGCGATGAGGTCGCACGCAGTCTGATTTCGGTCGATTCGGGCAGCGCCAAGCCCTTGCCCGGTGCCATCAACAAGCTGCGACCGTCGCGGCGCCGAAATGCGGATTTCTCGCGATTGGCGGAGCTGGAAAATTTATGGGTACCGACGATCGCGCAGGTCCGGGAATACACCGATGAGGCGACGGCCCTTCAGGAAACGCTGCGGGTAATCACTCAAAAGCTCGAACGGCACCTGCCGGTCGTCGCCGCCGAGAATGCCTAGCGCGCGGAATACTTAAGACAGGCGAAGCCCTTGTACGAACTCTACATCGCCAACAAGAATTATTCCTCGTGGTCGCTGCGGCCGTGGGTACTGCTGCGACAGCTGCAGATTCCGTTCGTGGAACGGTTGATCGCCTTCGGGGATGCACCGAGCTGGGATGCGTACCGCAAGATTTCGCCGAGCGGCAAAGTCCCGAGTTTGATCGATGGGGACATCGTCGTGTGGGACTCGTTGTCCATCGCCGAATACCTGGCTTGCGACCATGCGGCCGTGTGGCCGGCGGATCGGCGCGCACGGGCCTGGGCGCGCAGCGCCGCGGCCGAGATGCATTCGGGCTTCGTCGAATTGCGCAACCGCTGTTCGATGAGCTGCGGCATCAGGCTTCGGCTCAATGAGTTTCCGGGAGCGCTGGCGCGGGATATTGCGCGGCTCGACGCGCTGTGGAATGACGGCTTGCGTCGCTTCGGCGGTCCCTATCTCGCGGGTAGCGCGTTTACCGCCGTCGATGCCTTCTTTGCACCGGTGGCATTTAGAATTCAGAGCTACGGCTTGACGCTGGACCGCGCCGCCGCCGCGTATGCCGAGCGTTTATTGCAACTGGCGCCGATGCGGGAGTGGTATGCGGCTGCGCTCAAGGAAACCCTCCGCGATTGGCCGCACGAAACCGAGATCCGGCAGATGGGCTCGGTGCTGGAAGATCTGCGCGCGCGCTGATCCCGCTCAATGCAGCCCCTCATGCGCCAATAGCCAGCGTTTGCGCTCCAAGCCGCCGCCATAGCCCGTCAGCGATCCGTCCGCGCCGATGACTCGATGGCAGGGAATCAAGATGCAGATGGGATTGCGTCCGTTGGCAAGCCCCACCGCGCGCGATGCGTTCGGGTTGCCCACGCGCTTCGCCAATTCGCCGTAGCTCCACGTCGCCCCGTACGGGATCTCCATGAGCGCGTTCCAGACGCGCTGCTGGAATTCGGTGCCGTGCAGACGCCACGGGAGATCGAACTCGCGCCGTCGACCGGCGAAGTATTCATTCAGCTGGCGAATCGTTTCCCGCAGAGGGCGGGCGTTCCGGTCCTCCACCCAGGCGTCCATGCCGCGCGGCAGATGAGCCGGCACGTCCATGTAGAGGCCGGTCAACGCGGCGCCGTCGGCGTGCAGCAACAAGCGCCCGATCGGGCTATCGATGGTGGTATATGCGTTCATGGAATAGCTCCCAATGACTGCCATAAATAATGCGTGGCATAGGCGCGCCACGGCCGCCACGCTTCCGCGCGCGCGTGCAGTTGCTTTGCGCTGACCTTGGCCGCCCTGAGCAACATCAAATCGGTGCCGGGAAAGGCGTCGGGCCAATGCAATGCGCGCATGGCAATATAGTGCGCCGTCCACGCTCCTATGCCCGGCACCTGCAACAGCGCGTCGATTTGGCGCTCGACATCGGCGGCGCACGCCAGCACGACCGTGCGTTCATTCACCGCTTGCACCAGCGCGGCAATACACCGCGCCCGGCTGCCGACGATACCGAGCGACGCGATCTGGTCGGCGGAAACGCCGGCCAGTTGCCGCGCCGTCGGCGTCAAGCGATTCAGCTCCGCAAACGGCGTGGCGATCTCGGCGCCGCAAGCGCGCGCCCAGCGCCCCGCCACCGTGGTCGCCGCCTTCACCGACACTTGCTGGCCGACTATCGCGCGTACCCCGAGTTCGAAGCCGTCGAAGGCGCCCGGTACGCGCAGCCCCGGCAACCGCCGCACGCTGTCGCACAACATCGGATCCTGCGACAATAATGCACTGACGGCGTCGGGCGAGGCGCCCAGATCGAACAGCTGCTTGACCCGAACGATGACAGCGCCGATCACCGGCGCCAGCGACTGCGACATCTCGACGTCGAGCGCAAGGCCGCTTTCGGCCAGCGAGACGGCAATCCATCCCTGATGGTCATCGATGGCGGCGGTGCGTCGATAGTGGGTGCCGTCCACGAACTCGACGCCGGGAATCGCGCGCAGTCGCAAATATCCCAACAGGCTGTCCCACGCGAGCGGCGGCCGGAAGTCCAATTGACAGCGCAGTCCGCGCGCGGCGTCGACGGGCCCGCGCAGCGACCGCGGACTCAATCCATAGCGTGATTTGAACAAGGCGTTGAAACGCCGCACGCTGCCGAAACCGCTCGCGAATGCGATGTCCGTCAGCTTCAGCGAGGTTTCGCTCAGCAGACGTTTCGCCAGCAGCAGCCGCTGTGTCTGCGCCAATTCGACGGGCGAAACGCCAAGCTCGGCTTCGGTCACCCGGCGCAGGTGGCGATCGCTCACGCCCAAGGACGCCGCCAGTTCGCTCAGGCCCGCACTGGACAGCGCATGTTCTTCGATGCCGGCGATGGCCGCACCCGCCAGGCGGCTCGCTGCATCGACCGAGCTCAAGCCCGGTGCACGCTCCGGGTGACAGCGCAAACACGGCCGGTACCCCGCGCCCTCGGCGGCCGCCGCGCTCGAATAAAAACGCATGTTCTCTCGCTTGGGCGGCCGCACCGGACAGATGGGCCGGCAATAGATCTTGGTGGACGACACCGCCACGAAAAACCGGCCATCGAAGCGCAGATCGCGGGCACGCACCGCGCGGTAACAGGCGTTGGAGTCGAGTAACATAGCGACAGATTAGTCAAATCCGGACGCGGATACTCGCCATTTTCGGACATCGATATGGCAACCCCGTGCGGACGCGAGGCGCGTTCCGCCAGCCGATGGTCAATCGCCGGGATACGGCGCGCCGTCGCTATCCTTCGGGTACTGGTCGAGTGCGTGGTTCACTGCCTCCCACCAGAGCTTTTCCTCCACCCATACTTCCCGCGTCGGCGGAAATTTGGTCGGATCGTCCATCGACGCCGTCGTCAGGTCGACAGTGCGAGGATTGGCGGCGGTCTCGTAGGAGATCGCACTACCGCAATGACCGCAGAAGCGGCGGACGACGCCGGGCGAAGACCGATAGCTCTGCGGGTCGCCGCGAAACTCCACCTGCTCGCGGTCGAATCTCAGCCAGGCAACCGAGGGGGCCGAGTTGGCCCTCCGGCATGTCGCACAGTGACAAATCACGGAATCACTGGGCTCGCCGGTCAGAGAGTAGCGAATGGCCCCGCAGAGACAACCGCCTTCGGTGATTTGCATCGCGCCCCCTGCCTGCAACGAATTCCCGTCAGTGACGCGCAGCCGCGCGGACACCCAAGTAATTCAAGATCCCTTGCGCCGCCTCGCGCCCCTCGAATACCGCGGTCACCACCAGGTCGGAGCCACGCACCATGTCGCCGCCGGCGAATATTTTCGGGTTCGTGGTCTGAAACCGAGTGCTCGGCGCAGCCGACACACGCACACGGCCGTTGCCATGCATTGCAATCCCCTGCTGCACGAACCATTCCGGCGGACTCGGCAAGAATCCGAAGGCGATGATCACGGCATCGGCGTCGATCGTCTCCTCCGTCCCGGGGATGACCTCCGGTACGCGGCGGCCGCGCGGCCCGGGGGGCCCCAAACGCGTCTGAACCAGCTTCACGCCCTGCACCCGATCGGATCCGACGATTTCCACGGGCTGCCGATTGAACAGGAACTCGACGCCTTCTTCCTTGCTGTTCTTGTAGTCGCGCCGCGATCCCGGCATGTTGTTCTCGTCCCGACGATAGGTACAGGTCACGCTGGCGGCGCCTTGGCGTATCGCCGTGCGATTGCAATCCATGCCCGTATCGCCGCCGCCCAAGACGACGACGCGCTGGCCGCGCATGTCGATGAAGGAATTCGACGCATCCCCGATGCCCAGTTCCCGGTTGATATTCGAAATCAAATACGGCAGCGCTTCATGCACGCCGGGAAGATCCTCGCCCGAGAAGCCGCCCTTGACGTATTGATAAGTACCCATCCCTAAGAACACGGCATCGAACTCTTCCAGCAACCGCTCGAATGCGATGTCGCGTCCCACCTCGACTTCTAAGCGAAATTCCACGCCCATGCCCTCCATGATCTCGCGGCGCTTTTCCACGACGTCCTTTTCCAGCTTGAACGGCGGTATGCCGAAGGTCAGCAGCCCGCCGATCTTCGAGTAGCGATCGAAAACGACCGGCGTCACGCCGTTGCGCACCAGCACATCGGCGCATCCTAAGCCCGCCGGGCCCGCGCCGATGATGGCCACCCGCTTGGTGGTGCGCACCACATGGGTCATGTCGGGTTTCCAGCCCTGCTTGAATGCCTCGTCCGTGATGTACTTCTCGATGGATCCTATGCTCACCGCACCGAAGCCGTCATTCAGAGTGCAGGCGCCCTCGCACAGCCGATCCTGGGGGCAGATCCGTCCGCACATTTCGGGCAGCGAGTTCGTCTGGTGGGAGAGTTCCGCCGCTTCGAATAATTTGCCCTCATTGACCAACGCCAGCCAGTTGGGAATGTAATTGTGGACGGGGCACTTCCACTCGCAAAACGGATTGCCGCAGGACAAGCAGCGTCCGGCTTGTTGCCCGGCGGTCTCCGCGCTGTACGGCGCGTAGATCTCGCGAAACTCCGTGGTGCGCACTTCCAGCGGCAGCTTGTCCGGATCGTGGCGCGGAATTTCTAGAAATTGCAGGTATTTGTCGGCCATGTGAGAGGCGCTCGCGCGCCCTAAGCGGCGCGCCGCAAGTTGACGAGCAGCGAGTCGATCGCGGCCGCCTTCGGCTTCACCACCCAGAATTTACCGATATAGCTGCGAAAGTCATTGAGGAGTTGCGCCCCCCACACGCTGCCGGTGGCCTCGACGTGCTGTTCGATCAACCCGCGCAGATGCTGAACATGAGTGCCCATGCCTTCGGGCGAGACGCGATGGATATCGATCAATTGATGGTTGTAGCGGTCGACGAAGTCGCGCTCCATGTCGAGTACATAGGCAAACCCGCCGGTGAATCCCGCCCCGAAATTCACGCCGGTGCGTCCCAACACGCAGACCACGCCGCCCGTCATGTATTCGCAGCAATGATCGCCCGCGCCCTCAAGCACGGCGAGCGCGCCGGAGTTGCGCACGGCAAATCGTTCGCCCGCGGTGCCAGCGGCATACAACTCTCCGCCGGTCGCACCATACAAACAGGTATTGCCCATGATGACCGTTTCACGTGCGACGAAAGTGGAGCGCGCGTGCGGCCTCAAGACGATTCTGCCGCCCGCCATGCCCTTGCCGACATAATCGTTCGCTTCGCCTTCCAGATTCATATGCAAGCCGCCGGCATTCCAGACGCCGAAACTCTGCCCGGCGGATCCCTTGAGATTCACGATCAGCGGCGCCGAGCTCATGCCGTTATTGCCCCACCGCTTGGCGATCTCACCGGATATCCGGGCGCCGATCGAGCGATGAAAATTCCTCACGTCGTAGGAAAACTCGCCCCCCGATTTACTGGCGATCGCGCCCTGCATGTCGCGCAGCATCCGTTCCCCGAGCACGCCCTTGTCGAAAGGCTCGTTGCGCGGGTCGGTGCAGTATTGCGGCTGTCTCGACACCAAGCTGGAATTCGCGAGCACCGGCCGAAGATCGAGCTTGCGCTGCTTAGCCGTTTCGCCGGGCAGGATTTCCAGGAGTTCGGTATGCCCGATCAGGTCCGCGATGGTCCGAACGCCCATGGCCGCCATGATTTCGCGGCACTCGCGCGCCACGAACTTGAAATAGTTCATCACCATCTCGGGCAAGCCGATGAAGTATTTCGTGCGCAGTACATTGTGCTGCGTGGCCACGCCGGTGGCGCAGTTATTAAGATGGCAGATCCGCAAGTATTTGCAGCCCAGCGCCACCATGGGTGCGGTGCCGAATCCGAAGCTCTCGGCGCCGATGAGTGCCGCCTTGATGACATCGAGTCCGGTTTTCAAGCCGCCATCCGTCTGCAGGCGAACGCGGTGCCGCAATTCGTTGGCGCGCAGCGTCTGATGGGTTTCGGCCAATCCCAATTCCCACGGGGTCCCCGCATATTTGATGGACGAGAGCGGACTGGCGCCGGTACCGCCGTCGTAACCACTGATGGTGATGAGATCGGCATACGCCTTGGCGACACCGGCCGCCACGGTGCCCACACCCGGCTCGGCCACCAGCTTGACGGAAACCAAGGCCTGCGGGTTCACCTGCTTCAAGTCAAAGATCAATTGGGCCAAATCTTCGATGGAATAAATGTCGTGGTGCGGCGGCGGCGAAATGAGGCCCACACCCGGGCGCGCGAACCGCAGCCGCGCGATCATCTCGTTGACCTTGTGGCCGGGCAGCTGCCCTCCCTCGCCGGGCTTCGCACCCTGCGCCACCTTGATCTGCAGCACTTCGGCATTGATGAGATATTCCGGCGTCACGCCGAAGCGGCCCGAGGCCACCTGTTTGATCTTGGAATTCTTTTCGGTGCCGTAGCGCACCGGATCTTCGCCGCCCTCGCCGGAGTTGGAACGCGCGCCCAAGCGATTCATGGCGATGGCCAGTGCTTCATGAGCCTCCGGGGACAAGGCTCCCAAGGACATGCCGGCGCTGTCGAAGCGCATCAGAATCGAGGTGATGGATTCGACTTCGTCGATGGGAATGGGGCGCGAGCCGGGCTTCAGCTTCAGAAGGTCGCGGATGCAGGACACGGGCCGCTCATTGACCAGCGCGGCAAACTCAAGGTACTGCTCATAATCGCCGGTCATCACCGACGACTGCAGCATCGCGATCACATCCGGGTTGTACATGTGGTACTCGCCGTTGTGCATGTATTTGAGCAAACCGCCCTGTTCGACGATTTCGGTGGGATCCCACGCGCGTCGCGCCAAGTATTCGGTGTCGGCCTTCAGGTCCGTGAAGTCCGCACCCTGGATGCGGCTCTCCGACCCCTCGAAGCATAGCGAGACCACTTCGTCGCTCAAGCCGACGATTTCGAACAACTGCGCGCTGCGATAACTGGCGACGGTCGAAATGCCCATCTTGGACATGATCTTGAACAGACCCTTGCGAATGCCGCGCCGGTAGCTGCGGCCGAGTTCCTGCCGGCGGTCCGCTTCCATTTTTACCGCGCCCTTGCGCATGAGGTCGAACAGCGTCTGATAGGCGAGATACGGATAGACGGCGGTCGCTCCATAGCCGATGAGGCACGCGAAATGATGCGCGTCGCGCGCCGTGCCCGTCTCGACCAGGAGATTGCACTTGCAACGCAAGCCGGTTTTGACCAAGCGATGATGGACGGCCCCCGTTGCGAGCAGCGCATGAATGGGAATCATGCCTTTGACCAGGTAGCGATCCGACAGCAATAGCACCAGCTTGCCGGCGCGCACCGCCGCTTCGGCCTGATCGCATACCGTCAGGATCGCCGTTTTCAGATCCACCCGTTCCTCGTATTGCAGATCGATGAATTCGTGGGGAACGCCGGCATCCTCGAGACCCATGATCTGCCGCAGTTTGCGCTGCGACAGGATGGGCGAACTCAAGACGATTTGTTCGGCGTGCTGCTGCGCCGGCACGAAGATGTTGGCTTCGGAACCGATTTGCGTCTGCAGCGACATCACGATGCTTTCGCGCAAGCTGTCGATCGGCGGGTTGGTGACCTGAGCGAACTGCTGGCGGAAGTAATCGTATAGCGACCGCACTTTTTTCGACAGGACGGGCATGGGCGTGTCGTCGCCCATCGAGCCCACCGCTTCGCTCTCGTCTTCAGCCAGAACGCGGATGACTTCATCGCGTTCCTCGGCGGACACGTTGTACATCTTTTGGAACAACGCCAGCGTGTCGCGATCGAAAGGCTCGGCCGCCAAGCGCGGATCGATGAGGTCGGTTTGCAGGTAGCGCACACCCTTCTTCAGCCACGCCTTGTACGGATGACGGCTCTTCAGCAGATCGTCGACCTGCTTGGTATCCATGAGCTCGGCGGTTTGCAGATCGAGCGCCAGAATTTCACCGGGGCCCAATTTTCCCTTGCGAACCACCTCTTCGGGGTTGTAGTCCCAGACCCCCGCCTCGGACGCGATGGTGATGTGGCGGTTCTTGGTGATGAGCCATCGGGCCGGACGCAAACCGTTGCGGTCCAGTGTGCAACACGCATACCGGCCATCGGTCACGACGATCCCGGCGGGGCCGTCCCAAGGTTCCATGTGCGTCGCGTAGTACTCGTAGAACGCTTTCAGATCCGGGTCGATCATGTCGACGGACTGCCATGCGGGCGGCACCAATAGGCGCAGCGCATGCATGGGGTCCAGGCCGCCCACCAGTAGGAGTTCGAGCATGTTATCGAGCGACTGCGAATCCGACCCGGTCAATGAGACCACCGGCAGGACCTCGCTCAAATCCGGCAAGACCGGCGAGCGGAACAAGGGGCCTCGCGCCACCGCCCAACTGCGGTTGCCCTGAACCGTATTGATCTCACCGTTGTGCGCGAGATAGCGGTAAGGGTGTGCCAGCCGCCATTGCGGCAGCGTATTGGTGGAAAAGCGCTGATGGAACACGACCACCGAGGCTTCCATCCGCGGATCCTTGAGGTCTGGATAGAACTGCGCCAGAAACTGCGGCATCACCATCCCCTTGTAGACGATGGTGCTCGCCGACAGGGACGGGATGTAGAACACGGGATCGCTCGATTCCAGAATTTTTTCGGTCCGGCGCCGCGCCATGTACAGCTTGCGGTTCAAGGTGGCTTCGTCGATATCCGCGCCCGCATTCACGAATACTTGCAGGATGGTCGGCAGTGTCTTGAGCGCCTCCAAGCCACAGGCCGACGGGTCGGTCGGCAGCCGCCGAAATCCCGCGACGCGGAGCTTCTCCCGCTCGATCTGCTCGGTGAGGACGCGGCGGGCGTTATCGGCCTTGGCAGTCTCGCGATCGAGAAATACCAAGCCCGCGGCGAACCGTGAGCTCAATGAAAATCCCGCCTCCGCCGCCACCTCGCGCAGGAAGCGCGTCGGCGTCTTGAGCAAAAGGCCGCAACCGTCCCCGGTCTTGCCGTCGGCGGCAATGGCACCGCGATGCGTCAAGCGGTTCAACGAACTCATGGCGGTTTCCACCACCCAGTGGCTGGCATGGTCGTCGAGACTCGCGATCAGGCCGAAGCCACAGGAATCCCTTTCATAGCTCGAACGGTACAGGCCCCAGTCACCCACGCGCGCGTCCACGCCGTAGCGGCTCGCCGCCGGTTGGCCGGCCCCCGGATCTGACATTTGCTCGATTTCCATAATACAAGGCCACGCTAAGCCAAGCCCTGCGTCCGATCCGCAGAACCTTTTTAAAAACAATAACTTAATTCGGTTCTAGGCGCAAAAATCGCGCGCCACGTGGGGCAAACCTGGATTCAGCGGCTGCCGGGTTCGCCGGCCGGGCGGTTAGGCGTGCCTATGTAGGCCTCATGATACCGACGTGGCCAACATCGTCAACCGGCGATGTAGCGCTCCAATTGCTCGATCTGATCCTGTTGTTCCTCGATTACCGCCTTTACGAGGTCGCCGATGGAAAGTATCCCGACCACCCGGCCCGACTCGACCACCGGCAAATGCCGGAAACGGCCTTCCGTCATGAGCTGCATACAGTGGCGCACCGTCTCTTGAGGCGAAACGGTGGTCGGCGAGGCGGTCATGATATCCGCCACTCGGGTGTCGCTCGACAAGCGATTCATTAAAATGACCTTCCGGGCATAATCGCGCTCCGAAATGACACCGAGCAATGAAGCCTGACTCATGACGAGGAGTGCCCCAATATGGTGAGTAGCCATGATCTTGATGGCATGGAGCACCGAATCGGTCGGCAGCACGGAGAAAATCTGGCCGCCCTTGGCCCGCAACAATTGATTTACAGTCTGCATGCCCCCTCCTCCTCCCGAAGCAGCGATGTTCATCACCTGAATCCCTTGTCCGATTCACTATACTCCCGCGTCCCTGAAGGACAAGAGCCATGCAAATCCCTGACATCAAGCCTCCCATCGCCCCCGTCCGCGCGCACACGGTGTCCTCGCCGCACGGCAAGCGATCGGACCCCTACTATTGGCTGCGCGACGACGAACGCACCGACCCCGAGGTTTTGGCCTATCTGATCGCGGAGAATGCCTACCACGCGCAGCATCTCGCGCCCGTCAAGCCGCTCGAAGACAAGATCTACGCCGAGATCATTGCACGCCTCAAGCAGGACGATTCGACGGTTCCTTACCGCAAGAACGGCTACTGGTACTACATCCGATTCGAGCCCGGCCAAGAGCATCCGATTTTCGCGCGCCGCAAGGGTTCGCTCGATGCGCCGGAACAAATCATGCTGAATGCGAACGAGCTCGCCATCGGCCAGGAGTACTACCAAATCGGGGATCTCGATATCTCGCCCGATGGCGAGTGGCTGGCGTTCTGCGAGGATACGGTCGGAAGACGCCAGTATGATTTGCGCTTCAAAAACTTGAGCACCGGGGAAACCTTGCCCGTCAAGATCGGGCACGTTGAACCCGATGTGGTGTGGGCCAACGACAACAAGACGCTGCTCTACATCGAGAAGGATCCGGAAACCTTACTGGGCTTGCGCGTGAAAAAGCACGTTCGCGGCTCGGACCCGCGGGAAGATGGGTTGGTCTTCGAGCAGACCGACAAATCCCTGTATACCGGCGTCGCGAAGTCGAAATCCGACCGCTTCATCTTCATTCACATGGAAGGAACCTTATCCTCCGAATGGCATTACGCGGAAGCGAGCGATCCGAATCTGTCATTCAAGGTATTTTTCCCGCGCCAACGCGACCATGAGTATGAGATCGAGCACCTGGACGATCGCTTCATCATTCGCACCAATTGGCAGGCGCGCAATTTCCGTGTGATGTCGGTACCGCTCGGCAAACCAGGATCTCGGAGCGAGTGGCAGGACTTGATCCCGCACCGCGAAGATACCTATATCGAGGATTTCGAGGTATTCACGCACTACATCGCGCTGTCGGTGCGCAGCGGCGGGCTGCGCAAGATCCGCATCCACCCGTTGGCGCCGCCCGGCGCGACGACATCGAGTTCAGAATACTTCATCGAGAGCGATGAGCCCGCCTATACCACCTTCATTTCGGCCAACCCGGAAATGAATTCCGAGCTGCTTCGCTATACCTACTCCTCGCTCGCGACCCCCACCACCGTGTACGACTACAACATGCGCACCGGTGAGAAGACATTGCTCAAACGCGATCCAGTGCTCGGCGATTTCGATCCATCGAATTACCAGACCGAATTGCTGTTCGCGCCGGCCCGGGATGGCAAGCGCATCCCGGTGTCCTTGATTCACCGCAAGAATTTCGTACGCGACGGTTGCGCACCGTTGTTGCAATACGCCTACGGCTCATATGGATTGTCCACCGACCCTGGTTTCTCGTCGGCGCGCTTCAGCTTGATCGATCGGGGTTTCGTCTATGCCATCGCACACATCCGCGGCGGCCAAGAGATGGGGCGGGCGTGGTACGACGACGGGCGGCTGCTGCACAAGAAAAACTCGTTCACCGACTTCATCGACGTCACCCACTTTTTGGTCGTTCAGGGCTATGCCGCCAAGGATAAGGTGTTCGCCATGGGCGGCAGCGCGGGCGGATTGTTGATGGGAGCCATCGCCAACATCAGTCCGCAAGATTATCGAGGCATCGTTGCCCAAGTGCCCTTCGTCGACGTGGTCACGACGATGCTGGACGACAGCATTCCGCTCACCAGCAACGAATACGATGAGTGGGGAAATCCGGCGGATGGGGCGTCCTACGATTACATGCTGTCCTACTCCCCCTATGACAATGTCCGGCCGCAGGCGTATCCGGCGATGTTGGTCACCACCGGCCTGTGGGACAGCCAGGTGCAGTACTACGAACCTGCCAAGTGGGTCGCGAAACTTCGCGCGCTCAAGACTGACCGCAATCCGCTGCTGCTGCATGTCGACATGGAAGCCGGCCACGGCGGCAAGTCGGGGCGGTTTCAACGGTATCGGGAAACCGCCATGGAATTTGCGTTCATCCTGGATCGGCTGGAGATGCGGGATTAAAAAAGGCGCCGCGAGCGGGGGAAGCTAAATCGCGGCGCCACAATCAAGCAACTGACGATTATTACGAAGCAAGCGCCATGCCAAAACGAAGCCAACATAAAAAATCAGCCGGTTATAGCGTTAGCGAGCTCGATGTTGCGTCGCAGTCCTGTGCCGAAGTGACACGATTTGTCACCCCTGTGACGTTCTCCGGCGCTTTTAGCCGTTGGCCGGCGGCACCACGATGCAAGACTGTGACTTGGCCTTCAGGGCACTGCAGACTTCCCGCGCATGCTTCTCGGTAAGACCGGT